>BNJU01005522.1_pt1 | contig 280612 bp, 453 predicted proteins | sample 8539281 | NCBI WGS metagenome assembly BNJU01 (sample SAMD00202456, study PRJDB9452) | human saliva metagenome | isolation source: human saliva | place: Japan
AAAAGTGATTAATATAAAAAAATACTCAAACAATGATATAGTTTATTGTAAAGAGTATTTTTTTAATATCTAATAACAAAGCTGAAGGGTCATAACTTTGTATAAAATTTCTTGCAGTATCACGTCCACAGTCGTATTTTACTGCTGAATCATGACCAGCTAATTTATAATCTATTAATTCTTTATTCAAATTGTAACTATAAATGTCTGAACCAGGATGATGAAGAATCAAACCGTATTCCATCTCAACTCCGTTATTAACACCAGTTGCTGCCCTAAGTGCTGCCAATTAATGATCTTAAGGCAGAATTAGTTATATTTTTTGAAAACCTTTTAAATTAATATATCCTCTTTTACCTTTATTATTTCCTTCCAAAACACGGACTAAAAACTTTTATTCCCATCTCTTACACCTTTAATTTCTACAAGTGTATCATTCATATCAGAAGCCGTAAATCTTCTTTCATACGGATCAACTTCTTTAGTTTCAGTTTTAGCCTCACTGGTTTTGGTTTCACTTGATTTATTATTTTCTTTAGCCTGAGTTTGTACTGAAGCCATCATTTGATTTTTCCAACTGTCGTTTTTTTCCTGCTCCTTTTGGACTTTTTTTCCATCTCGCTTATCTTATTTTTCATACTTACAAATTGGTAAATACCACCACCTATGATGATAAATCCTATAACCAGAACAAGAGCAATTATTATTCCAATTAGAATTTTTTTACTAAATTTTTGTTTTTCAACATCTTCAGTTTTCATTATTTTTTTACTCCAATCTTTTTAAAATATATTTTTTTATCAAAGTAAATTTAAAAAGAATTAATGAATTTCATAAAAAAACACTTAAAAAAATATTAAATTAACTTTTCGGTTTAATTATACCTTGCTTTTTTTATTTTTTTCAACACATTTGAAAATTAATTTATAATTAAATTTAAAGAGATTGCTAAATAACAAATAAAAAGTTGGAATAGATCAAAAATAAATTATTTGTTAGCAATACTTAGATTAAAGCAAATTACAAGCCTTGATAAAAACTAGGGCATTGTGGTAAAATATAGTAATGAAAATTTAACTGGAGGAGAATGATACCTAATGAAAAAAAGAGCTTTGATTAGTGTTTTTGATAAAACTGGGATATTGGAATTTGCACAGTTTTTTTGGATAAAAAAGGTGTGAAATTATTTCGACAGGAGGGACTTACAGATATTTGAAGGAAAATGGTCTTTCTGTGATTGATGTTTCAGAAGTTACGAATTTTAAAGAAATGCTGGATGGGAGAGTAAAAACTTTGCATCCAAATATTCATGGTGGAATTTTGGCGATTAGAGATAATAAAGAGCACATGGATACGATTGCAAAAAGAAGGAATTGAAACAATTGATTATGTTGTTGTTAATCTTTATCCGTTCTTTAGAGAAGTTCAAACTGACAAAACTTTTGATGAAAAAATCGAATTTATCGATATAGGTGGGCCTACAATGCTTCGTTCAGCTGCAAAATCATTTAAAGATGTAACAGTTATTTGCGAAACTGAAGACTATTCAGTAGTTATGGAAGAAATGGAAAAAGATGGAAAAGTTTCTTATGAAACTAAAAAAAGATTGGCTGGGAAAAGTATTTAACTTGACATCAGCTTATGATGCGGCAATTTCTGCGTTCTTGTTAGAAGAAGATTATCCTAAATATTTGAATGTTTCTTATGAGAAAAAAATTTGACTTGAGATACGGGGAAAATCCTCATCAATCTTCAGACTTTATTACGTTTCAACTACTGAAAATGGAAGCATGAAAGATATTAAGCAATTGAATGGAAAAAGAATTGTCATTTAACAATATTAGAGATATGGATATTGCTTGGAAAGTGGTTGGAGAATTTGATGGTCCAGCAGCTTTGTGCGATAAAAACACTCAACTCCTTGTGGTGTGGCTGTTGCAGATGATATTTTCACAGCAGTACAAAAAAGCTCACGATTGTGATCCAGTATCAATTTTTTTGGTGGAATTGTGGCACTTAACAGAGAAGTTAATAAAGAAACTGCTGAAGAATTGAAAAAAATCTTCTTGAAATCGTAATTGCACCTTCATTTACAGATGAAGCGTTGGAAATCTTGAAAACTAAGAAAAAAACTTGAGAGTTATCGAATGTAAAACTCCAAAACCTCAAGATAAATTCGATTATGTAAAAAGTTGATGGTGGAATTTTTGGTTCAAGGAACAAATAATAAAATGATTGATGAAATGAATGTTGTTACTGAAAAAAACAACCTACTGAAAAAAAGAAAAAAAGCTGATATGGAATTAGGAATGAAAGTTGTAAAATATGTAAAATCAAATGCGATTGTAGTTGTTAAAAGATGGAATGGCAATTGGTGTGGAACTGGTCAAACTAACAGAATCTGGTCAACAGAACACGCATTGCAACATGCTCAAGAAAAAAAGTTGGAAAAAGACTTGACAGGAGCAGTATTAGCTTCAGATGCTTTCTTCCCATTCAGAGATTGCGTAGATACAGCTGCAAAAAAACAGGAATTAAAGCGATTGTACAACCAGGTGGATCAATGAGAGACCAAGAATCTATCGATGCTTGTAACGAACATGGTATTACAATGGTATTTACTGGAATTAGACATTTTAAACATTAATTTTTTTAACAGAAAAAAATAAGATTGAATGTGCTGCACCAATAGTTTTAGAAATTAAAATTGAGGTGTGGCATTTTTATAAAACCCTATTTGAATAACGAATGTATTATAAATCTTTTTATTAGATTAAATTTTTAAATAATTAAAATAAATATTTGCTTTTTAAACGGAGAATAGTATTAAGTATAAGTAGATTTGAAATTGCAATAAAAAAATTAAGAGTAGAAAAAAATTCTACTCTGCAATTCATTAATTAGCATTATGTTGTAACCAATCTAAATATGTTTTTTTGTATTTTTTTCTGTTTCAGAATTAAGCCTTTTTTTGCATTTTTTTAGATTTTAATAAAGCGTTTAATTCATTTTCTGAAAGCATTTGGAAGTCAGTTCTTTCGTATTTATTACCTTTTTTTATTTCTGTTCCAGCATTAATTACTCCAAATTCAACCCTAATTTCATACGAATCCGTAACTGGTGTATTTTTGATTTTTTTGCTATTTACATAATATTTTTTTCAATTTTATAATTTAATATTGGATATTTTTTTCTTTATTATAAGATTTTTACATTGTCAAATGGTGTGTATGAAACTCTATATTTGTTTCCAACTGGAACTACATTAATAAAATAATTAAGTTTTTTTCCCATATTATTTCATCATTATCTGATGCTGGATCCATCCCTGAAAACCAATCTTTTTGATTTGAAACATAAATTTGTGCTTTTTGGAGTGAAAAAAACTTTCTACTTCACTAGTTGTAGTTTCAGAAAAAGTAAATGTTCCCAAAACAAACATTAACATTAAAAATAAATTTTTTTCATAATTTTAAACCTTCTTTCTTTTTTTATGATTTATCTATCATCTCCATAATTTTATAAAACCTCATTTAATAGGTATTATACTTTTTATTATAGCATATTTTTTTATAAATTCGTATATCCCAATATTTTATCATCTTGATTATGCAATCACTCAATACACCTTTTTAAAATTTATAAAATTAAAGTCTTGACAAATATATGATATTATGATATTATAATTATGTTGTTAAAAAAAGTTATAAACAATCTGGGACCGTAAACTCAACTGGTCAGAGCAACTGACTCTTAATCGGTAGGTTGTGGGTTCGATCCCCACCGGTCCCACCATTATAAAAAGTTATGTTTTACAAGAGTTTTTAAACTCTTTTTTTATTATAATTGACAATATATTAATAATGTGATATAAATTACATTGATGAGATTAAATTTAGAATATTCTCAAATTAAAAATTTTTACAGGTAGAAAAAGAAGGATTAATATGATTTTAAAAAAATGATGAAACTGAAGTAAAATTAAAGATTTGGAAAGAAGGATTTGTTGATGAAATCTTTTTGATAAAAAAATTCGACAGTGGAAAAATCTGCCAAGACTAGAGAAATTATTAGATGTGCAAGAAAGTGATTTTTTTAAGTTTATTTCAAGAGGAAAAACGAAGTTGTAATCGAAGGCAATATCATTGCGATGATGAATGGAAATGAAATAATCAAATATGATTTTAAGAAAAAAATATGAATTTATGGATAATAATGGAAATATTTTTAAATATGGTAAATGAAGAACAACTAGAATTGATAGAAACTGCAGAAAATATGTTTGAAAAAAAGCGATGATTTATATTTCTGATAAAACAAAATGGATTGCTGAAGCATTTAAACTTTTTTTCGATTTCATTAAAAGATATTGAAAGAAAAAGATGAATATAATAAACAAGAACTTATCAGTTATCTGAGAGAAAAATAGATAATTTTGTAAAAAAATTTTTATACAAAGTAAAAAATTTAGTAGTATTAATACTTTTTAGAAATTAATAATTTTTGTATTATTAACAAAAAAATATATTAGATTTGTTCGGAGACTATGTTTATTTAGAATTTAATAAAACAAATATTCTGAAGCACAGGGTCTTGAGCCCTTGTTAAGTAAAAAAATTAAGTTGTTGAACAGATCTATTATAAGGAGAGATTGTGGAAAATAGAAGTTATTTTGATGGGGGACTGTTAAGTTATGTTGGCTGGATCATTTTAGGAAGTCTTTTAACTTCATGTACGTTTGGAATTTGTTATCCTTGGGCTTTGTGCATGATTTATGGTTGGAAAATAAATCACACTGTTATAGAAGGAAGAAGGCTAAAATTCAACGGAACCGCGATAGGATTATTTGGAAACTGGATAAAATGGTTATTATTAATAATAGTAACATTGGGAATATATGGTTTTTGGGTACAAATAAAACTGGAACAGTGGAAAGTAAAAAAATACAACATTTTTTTAGATTAATTTATTGGATAAGACTGATTATTTCAGTCTTTTTCTGTTTATTAAATGATTTTTTTGATGAAAGGAGAATGGTGTTTATGAAAAAAATTTTTTTAGAATGTTAGGATTAATTATTTTTGATTGGAAATATTGGATTTGCAGAATATACGATTAAAGATGGCAAAAGTTTATTGGGATGATGAAACTTGTCGTGAAATATGTAAATGGGGTAGTCAGTCAGTACAATAAATTTTTTTACCTGATGTGGAAAGTTTTCAAAATATTAAAAGATGGGTATGCAAGAGATAAAGGAACGATTTATTATGATGGAGAAACGGTGAAAAAAACAAAATGGGAGATAATGAAGTAGATATAAAAACATTTGAAAATTTTGGAAAAGAATGTGGCAAGAGATAAAAAAATACGGTTTATATTAATGGAATTGATTATCCCAATGTGGATGTAAATACAGTAAAAATTGTAAAATCTAAATATGATTTTTATTAATTATGTGAAGGATAAAAAAACGGTATATATTGGATTGGAAGTCCTGATGTAGAAGCAAATCGGCACTATGATAAGGAAACTTTTGAAGATTTAGGAGATTTTTTTGCAAGAGATAAGAATTATATTTATTATTTTGAAAAAGCCTTTAAAGTTTATTGATAAAGCAAGTTTTAAAAAGATTATCAGATAGCTATATATCAGATAAAAATGGAATTTATTATCTTGATAAGATAATTAAAGGAGTTGATAAAAAAATAGTTTTTGAAATAATGGAATGGGATTATGCGAAAGATAAAAATAACATTTATTATGAGGATAAAAAAAAGTGTCAGGGGCAGATATTAACACATTTGAGGTAAAAAGAGGATATTGTGAAAGATAAAAAAATAGCATTTATTCTAATGGGAAAAAAAGTTAGAGGAGCAGATATCCAAAAGTTTTAGAAAAATTAAATGAATATTATGCTGTTGATAAAAAAATAATATATTATAATTTAAATTCAAATTCGGATATAAAAAAAGAATAAAAAAATACTGATGGAAATTTTTAAAATAATTGAAGAAAAACTTATAAAAAAATAAAAGATGGTGTGTATTATTTGAGGTGAAAAAAATAAAAAGAAATTGATCCAAATAGTTTTAGAAATTATAAGAAAAAAAATAATTTTAAAAAGATAATTCATATTATGCAAAAAGATAGTAAAAATGTATATTATATTCAATTAGATCCATTATATATTTTTAGATACAGATAATGCTTTAAAAAAATGTTGTTAAAGTTTTTGAAAGGTGCAAAATCCTAATACATTTGAAGTGATAAATGATTATTACAGTAAAGATGATAAAAAAATATTTTATATAAGTTGGATTGTTGAAAAAGAGCCTTTGATAAAAAGGAGCTGATATAAAAACATTTGAAGTATTGAATAATGACTTTTTTTCGAAAAGATAAGGATAATGTATATTTTGGAAACTGATAGAGAAGAAGATTTAGATTCTAAAAAGTTTTTAAAATTTTTGAATTTAAATAGTCAAAAATAGGAATGGTTATTATTTAGAAGATAAAAATGGAATTTATTTTCTAAAAAAATAAATGATTTTCGGTAATTATTTCAATAAAAGTTACTGATAAGGGTAAATTTTTTAAATGATTTCTATATTAAAGATAATGATTATGTATATTGTAATGAAGATGTATTGAATGATGCGGATCCGAATACATTTAAGGTGGTGGACGAACATAGTTCACGGGCTGAGGATAAAAATCATAAATATGAGTATTGTAAGGTTGTAAAATAATAAAAAATAGAATTAAAATATATTGGATAAAAATTAAAAAAATAAGGTATAATTCTAATGAAATATAAAAAAATAAAAAAAGAAAGAGAGTTGGTAGTCATGAAAAAAATCAGAATACTGCTATTATTTGCTCTAGTTATGATTTTTTTGGTGCGAACTTATTGGCGAATGACTGGGAATTTGGGTCGGAAGGTGGGCATATTGTGCCGATGAATGTGTCGAATGTTTCGATAAAGAGTGAGAGGCTTCGTTTTAAATTGGAAAAATTTAAATCGGAGTATGGGACGATAGACAATGAAATGGTGGTAACTGTTAGATTTGTGTTTGATAGTCCTGAAGCTGGGGAGAGATATATTGGATTTATTACGCCTGAAGGTGGGAATGAAGCATGGGATGAAAGAGATCATTTCAAGGATTTTTAAGACTTCTGTCAATGGACAAAAGTGTGAGTACAAAAAGCGTATAGATTGACTGATTTTTGCACCGAAAGATGTAAAACAACTGGAAGAAGTTAAAAAAATATTTTTAAGGAATATGATGAAGAAAAAGATACTGAAAAGAATATGAATATTACAAAAAGAGTTATGTTTACTATTTTTAAGGCTAATTTTTAAAAAGGGAGAAAATGTAGTTGAGCACAGTTATCATTATGATGGAAGTAGTGGTGTTGGAACTGTTGATTTTCAACTATGTTTGGTCGACTATTTCAAAATGGAAAAAAATCAGAAGGTGGATGATTTTTGAAGTGATTGTTGAGCCAGGAGATGCTCTTATTGCAATGCCTGTGTTAAAAACAGAAGATGGGAAAAGAAATAAAATGGCAATTGGCTGGAGAAGGAAATGTTGATTATGCTTACAAAGAAAAACTATGAAACAAATGAGCCATACAAAATTCTTTATGCAAAAATTAAAAAAAGGTTATTTATATTTTTAAAACAAATAATTTCAAGCCTAAAGAAGAATTTGAATTGACAGAAATAAAAAGGTTTGAGAGTTAATTATGTATTTCCTGATAAAACGGAAAAAAAGGTTTTTAAATTTAAGGATGATTTGACAGACGATGCCTATGCGATAAAAATATTTAGATAAAGATGAAATAAAAAGATATTTCAGATGAAGAATTGAAAATAATGAGAAATTATCCTTATGCGATGGCAGGTTATGATTTTTTTCAGACAAAAAAATTGAAAGACTATTTTTTTCAAAAATTTTTTTGTGGTATGTGCCAACTGGAAAAGATGTGAAATTGGGAGAAAGCTGATTATGAGTATGTTAAAGATGTGGATAAAGTTATAAATGATAGGAAGAATGGGAAGTAGATAATTTGAAGATAGAAAAAAAGGTTACGGAATTTTATTGTAGCCTTTTTTTGTTTTTGGGAAAAAGATGTTATAATAAGTGTAAAAATAAAAAAATTGGGAGATGAAATTGGATATTGAAGTTAAATTGAATGAAGGTATGAAAAAAATATTTATAAAATATGGGAAAAAAATTGGAAAATGAAGACAGAACAGAATATGATGTTGCACTTGAAAAATTATAGGAAATACTTGTTAAAAGGAAACTGTAAAAAAATCCTGAGGATGTTTCAGTCGTTTGTCAGTTGGCGGGAGTTTGCTATTTGAGCAGGAAATGCGACGGTATAGAAATTTTAGAAACATTTTTTTGAAAAAGGAATTTTGATATTTTAACAGAAGATGAAAAAGTTTAGAATGTATGCTGATTTGGGCTTATTTATGTGAAGATAGGGGATGTATGGAAGAAAAAGGCTATTGATTATCTTGAAAAAGCAATAAAAATTAATTCAGAAATAATGCAGACATTTATTATAGACTTTCTGTTATTTATGTTTGAATAAAATGAATCAAAAAAATCTCTTGAAAAATATAGAAATTGCTTGCAAAAATGAGTGATGAAGAAAAATATAACTATGGATATGCACTGATTTTTGATTCAAAATAAAGAATATAAAAAAAGCTGAAAAAAATTTTAGATAATTTGTTAATGGAAGACTCAAACAACATTAAATATCATTTTTACAGGGTTCTTTGTAAAAATTTATTTAGGAAATAAAGATACTGAAAATATAGAAAAAAACTTTTTGGAAAAAAATAAAAAGAGTTTGAAATGCTGGAGAAAACAGATTATGAAAAAAATATTTGAATTGGTTGACGTATGAAGGTTTTCACACGTTTGATGAATATGTAATAAAAGATTTATATTATTTATGTGGTAATTATGAAAAATATTGTAAATATGCAGAGAATGTTAATTTTTAATTTAGAAGCAAATTATATGGCACCATATCTTTTATTCTTTGAAACAATTGAATAAATTTGAGAAAAATAGATAAAATATTGAAAGAAGTCTGAAAAAGAGATTTTTCACAATATTGAAGAAATGAAGACTGACGAAGAATATCAGAAAGATACAACGGAAGAAGAGCTTTTTGGAAATGATAGAAGATGAAAAAAACAGAAATTGAAAGAATATTAATTTAGTATCGGAGAAAAATATTGAAATACAGATTTTAAGCCTAAGTTGGAAATATTTATGTTTTTTTGAAAATGAATGTTGGTTACTGGATTGTCCACAACATTTGATAATTGATGAGGATTGAAGAAATATGAAAGGAATAAAATTATGAAACAAACACAAAAAAAGAATGGGCAAGATATATTCAGGATGAAATCAAAAAAATGATAGTTACGATAATTATAAGCATGCATTTATTGAATATAAGGATTATTTGGAGAAATGTCTTTTGGAAAAATCCACGAGATGTTGAAAAAGGTATGTCAATTAGCGATAGCCTATTTTTACGGTATATCAAGATGGAAAAAGAGTGTGAATGTATTAGAGGAGTTTTTGAAAAAAATATTCAAAAGATTTAAATGATGATGAGAAGGCTGTTATTTATCAGGATTTGGCTGATTTATATGAAAAAGATGCTTATGATGATAAAAAAAGTGTAAGTATTATTTGACAAAAATTAATTGAAAATGGGGAAACAATCGGCAGTTGTATGGGAAGTATTGGGAGAATATTATTTAAAAAAAAGAAAAATACAAAAAAAGGCACTTGAATGTTTTTCAGGAAATGGAAAAAAATTTTTCAGATGAGAAGGAAATAGAAGATGATTATAATTATGGGATAACGTTGTTTTTATTGTGGTTATTTTGAAAAAGCGAAAGAAATGTTATTGAGATGTTATGAAAAGGAACCTGAAAGTGCAGGAATTTTTATATGCATTGGCACTGTGCTTTACATTATACCAATGATAAAAAAATTGGCTGAGCCAATTCTGGATAAATTGTTAGAGAAAGTGTCGTTAGAGAAATATTATTATGATGAGCAAAATTTTATTTGAAGAACTTATAGACTTATATTATTTATTTGAAGAATACGATAGGTGTGTCTTGGTTTTTTTGAAAAAGAGATAGATGAACTTGACTGGGAAGAACGTTTTTATTATAATATGGGTTTTTTTCATTTTATTTTTTTACAGTTTAAAAAAATTAGGAAATTTTAAGAAAGCAGAAAACAAATTGTCAGAATTGATTCAAAAACATAATAAGTATATTGAAAAAAATTGAAGTTGGAGAAATTTATGACAAAAAAATACTGGAATGAAGAAGAGATTGATGAATTTATTGAAGAAGAAAAGAATGAAATAAAAAGATTTTTGGAGATATATAAAAAGATAATGAATAGTAATTATAAGCCTCAAAAATACAAAGAAATAAATTTAGAAAAAAATGTATAAAACTTGCTATTTAGTTGATTGTCCAATGCATCAGAAATTAGATTAGGAGGAAAATTGGAAAAAAACAAAAAAATTTAGAAAGAAAAAAACGATAAAAGAATGGATAAAAATATATTCAAGAAAAAAAATTAGAAATAATAGTGATTACGATTCTGTTTATGAAGAGTATAAAATATTTTTGGAAAAATAAATTGAAAAGAAAATCCCAAAAATGTGGAAAGTTATTTGTCAATTAGCGGCAGTTTACAATGAATTAACTTATCAATGGGATGATATTTATAAATTATTGAATGAATTTATTAAAAAAATATGAAAATGAATTGACTGATGAGGAAAAAAATCACGGATTTATACTAATTTAGGGTTATTATTATGATGATCAGAGAGATGGCAGTAAGAGAGCGATTAGAACTTTGAGAAAGGCTGTTGCATTTAATCCAAATAATTCTAAAGGCTTATTATGGGACTTGGGAGCGGATTATTATGGTGCTGGGAAATATGATAAGTCGGAAGAAATGTATAAAAAGAGCTTGTGAATTAGAAAATAATCCAATTTATAAGTTTGAATATGCGAATTTGCTGATGGTTAATGGAAAAATACGAAGAGGCGAAAAATAATTTTGGAAGAATTAATAAAAAGATTTTTGAGTTTGGAAAAGAGGATTTTTGCTAAGATAAAAATATAGTTATATTGCAAATAAAATTCAATTAAGGAAATTTGAAAATATTGAGAATGAAATTAATGAATTAATGCTAGAAACAGTTAATAAAGATGATTTTTTTGAGGAAGAGTTTTGCAGAGCTATATTATTTGGTGGGAAAAGTTATGAGAAAAGCCGAAAAAATTTATTCAAAGTTTAAAAATACAAGATTATCAATTTCCAACTTGGTGGCTGAGATTCTATTTTTTTATTCTCTAAAAGCAGTTAAATGAAATAGAAAAATTACAAGAAAATTTTTAAAAATAGTTTTGAAGATTAAAGATGAAGAAATAGAGAGCATTAAAAAAATGGAGAATTTTTAACAGAATGTACGAAAATCGTATAAAAAAAGAAGAAATTAGGGAGATAAAGAAAGACAAATAAAAGGATTTGAAGGCAGAGTATGAGAAAAATATTTGAAAACAGATTATAAACCAGAAGTAAAAATTTATCCTAAATTTTTTTATATGACTGTTTTTTTGATAGATTGTCCACGACATCAAAAATTAGATAAATAAAGTTTATAATTTTTTTGTAAATTAAGTTGAGGCAATATTAAATTTCTTTATAATTAAACAAAAAAATTAAATATTTTCAGATTAAGAAATAAGAGGGAAAAGAGATTCTAGAAAATTACTAAAATCTCTTCTCCATTATCCCAATTTTCTTAACAAAATAAACATTCCCATCTTCCCTATATTCCAAAAGCATCGGATAAATTTCAACACCATTTTCTATCGCTTCATAAAAAGTTTCAGAAAATTCTCTGTCGATAATATGTTCAGGGTGCGAAAATTTCAGATTTTCTAAATATTAAAATAAAAACTGCTGTCCGAAAGCCTTCTTTTTTAAGTTCCATAAGTTCTCTCAAATGTTTTAAGGCACGAATTGAAGGAGAGCCAGGAAATTGAGCAATTTTTCCGTTTACTAAAGTACAACCTTTTACTTCAATGAAAAATTTTTTTCTTTTTCAGTTTCTAAATAGAAAATCTAGTTTACTATTATTATGCTTAATTTCAGGTTTTATATACGAAGGTTCTCCAAATGGAGAAATTTCATTATCATAAAATATGGCTTCTGTAATATATCGATGAAAAAGCCGTATTTATAAGAATAATCTCTCCATGAACTTTTCACTGCGATAATATCCCATTTAGTTTTTACGATTTTTCATTATTTGCCTTTTTTTATCAACAATTCTGCACCATCAATCAATAATTCTGTCAATCTTCCAGTATCGTGCAAATGAGCAAAGTCTTCTCCTGAATATTCTTCATTTTTCAGAATCTTTAAATTCAAATCTAACAGTAAAACGAGTTACTCTTTCCTTAAAAATTTACAATTTTGTCATAGTTTATCGTATAAAGAATTTTTATTTTTTCATATTTTTTTCCTTTTTTTAGTGTTTTTTTTGATTTTTAGGATAACATATTTGAGTTAGGGAGCAAGAAAAATTTTTATAAAAATTGTAAATATTGATTTAAAAATAGGAAAAATTTATTTTTTTAGATTTAATATTGCAAGAAAATATGATAAAAATATATTTATAAGAAAGATATAAAGTAAATCAGAAATATAAATATTCAAGGAGGAGACAAGGAAAATGAAAGTATTAATCGTAGGAGCAGGTGGAAGAGAACATGCAATTGCTTGGAAAAATATCTCAAAAATGAAAAGGTGGAGAAAATATTTATAGCACCAGGAAATGCAGGAGCTGAGTTGTTGCCAAAAAGCTGAAAATGTGAATTTATCGAATAATATAGATGAGTATGTTAAATTTGCATAAGGAAAAATAATATTGATTTGACATTTGTTGGAAGTGAAGAATTATTAGTAGTCTGGTATTGTTGATGAATTTCATAAAAATGGGATTGAAAAATTTTTGGGCCTAATAAACAAGCGGCAATTCTTGAAGGAAGCAAGGCTTATTCTAAAAGATTTTATGAAAAAAATATGGGATAAAAACTGCTGTTTATGAAATTTTTTGATAATGCTGAAAAAGCAAAAAGAATTTTTTTGAATAATTGGAAAGATTTTCCTGTGGTTGTAAAAAGTCTAGTGGTCTTGCGGCTGGGAAAGGTGTAATATTGCTCAAAAATCTTGATGAGGCGATAAAAAGCGGTTGATGATATAATGATTGATGAAAAAAATTTGGAGATGCTGGAAATCAAGTTGTAATTGAAGAATTTTTTTGGATGGAGTAGAAGCTTCAATACTTTCATTTACAGATAGCAAAGTTATTGTACCATTGTTATCAGCAAAAGATCACAAAAAAATTGGAGAGAATGAAACAGGATTAAACACAGGTGGAATGGGAGTTATAAGTCCTAATCCTTATGTGACAGATGAAGTTTTTGAAAGTTTTAAAAAAATGACATTATGAATCCGACTTTTAAAGGGAATGCAAAGCTGAAGGAATGGATTTTGAAGGTGTAATTTTCTTTGGACTAATGATTACGGCAAAAGGTGTTTACTTGCTTGAATACAATATGAGATTAGGGAGATCCCTGAAACTCAAGCAGTTCTACCATTGTTGGAAAATGATTTGTTAGAATTGGTAGAATATTCATTTGACAAAAAATTATCGGAATTAAATGTTACTTGGAAACCACTTCATGCTTGTTGTGTTGTAGGAGCTGCAGGAGGATACCCAGAAAGTTACAAAAAAGGTGATGTTATAACTGGAATTGAAAATGCTACAGATGATGAATTAGTATTTATCGCAGGAGCAAAATTTGAAGATGGAAAATTCAAAACTAATGGTGGAAGAGTATTAAATGCTGTTGCATTTGGAAAAACATTGGATGAAGTTTAAGGAAAATGCTTTATAAATTGTTGAATAAAAATTAAATTTGATGGAATGTACTTTAGAAAAGATATTGGAAATATAAAATAAAAAGTAAGGTAGAAATTATGTATTCTAAAAAAAGTAGTTAAAGATTTTAGTCAATAACTACTTTTTTTATGTTATTTGCTTAAATACTTCTCAAACATCCGAGTTGCAGGAATTAATACTATTTTTTTATATCTTTTAATTCTAAACTTTTTAGGAAATATTTCAAATTTTACTGTTCCTATTTCTTTTCCTATTTTTAAAGTTCGTTTCTTCTGGATTGATTTTTATTTGTTGGCATTATAAAAGCATTCTCTTTATTTTTAAATTATTTCTTTTAATCAAATCTCTATACGCAAGTTCATATAAATATTGTTTAGAAATCTCTTGTATTCCAGGATAATTTTTTTAACAAATTTTCAGTCAAAATAATATTATAATATTTTTGCATCATAAATAGAAATACTTCTATCTTCTTTATCGTATACAATTAAATCTGGAATTAAAGTCTTAGCAGACTGATGCTCTTTTAGAATTAGAAACTTTCCATTTAGGTTTAGGAATTACTTTTTCAAAGTTATGTTTTCAGTATTATCTATTATATCTAATCCTAAATCCTCCAGTTTTTTTATCCAGAGAATTTCCTAGAACAATAGCACATACCTTTTCCCATACTAAATTGAAACTGGTTGTTCCTATAAACTTTATTTCTTCGTCTTCATTTGAATTTTTCAGTTTCTAAAAAAATAATTTTTTTCATCATATTTAACTGTTTCTGTTTTTTATCAATAAACTGTCTGCTCATTTCCTGATTCAATCTTGTTATAATATACTTTTATCTCCAAAATAATCAATTTCATCATCTGAAATATTTATAGGTTCATAGTCAAGTATATCAAATATTTCCTCAATTTTTACTATAACTTTCTGTAATTATACAACGATGTAGTCTTCTAAAAATCTTCTTCATTTGTCTCTTTGTTTACAGAAAAATCTAAATAGAAAGGAACATCGTTTATAAAATAAGCATCTTTTTCATTTATAGTTTTATCCCAGAGAATTTCTCCTTCTCCATTTTCTTCTATTATTGTTTTTCATTACTGTAAAGTCCGTTCACATGATAATCATCGTATAAATCTATCGCTAGAGTCTAACAAGTTATAATTTTTTTATTTTCTTCATTATTTGACAGAAATTGTTTTTTTGTTCCTTACTTTCATATTTTCTCATAACTTCGATCAATTGTTTTTATTATCTTATTGTCTTTATCAAAATTTTCATCAAATTCAGTAATATATTTTTGGATAAGTAATTAAGCAGACATCTTTTACAGTAATTATACCAACAAATTTAAATTTGTAGTTATCTCCCTCAAATTCTTATTTAATTGTTCAAAAGATTCTCCGTTATTTAATTCTTCTAATTCTGCATTAGATAAATTTTTAGATATTTTTTCTAACAATATTCTTATACGCTAATGTCTTTTAAAAACTTCTCTTGTTTTTATCTTCGGGTAAATCGAATATAGATTGTAATTCAGAGATAGTATATAACTTTAATTCTTGTAACTTATTTTACTTTCATTTAATCTACACTCTATTCATCATTAGAATCAGTATTTTCAGTTGTTTCATTTTCTTGATTTTTGATTTTCAACCTTGTTTGTTTGCTCTATAATTTTATTTGTTTTTCTTTTTGAGTCTTAGATAGTTCAATTTCATCCTTAAATATTTTTCACAATTTTTATCAAAAAGCATCACATAATTTAGAATAAGTTTCCCAAATTCCATCTTTGAAAAAATTTTTCTTCTATGTTGTTTCCCTGCATCTTCATAAAGATACATTAAAAACTTTATTTTTTTATAGCATTTTTATTTTTATCAGGATCTCCACTTTCTAATATTGATTTTTGAAATAAAATATGGTCCTAATAATTTATCTTCTGAACATGACATTTTGATAAAATTTCATTTATTTTTATTCTAAAGTCATTCCAGTTGGCTAATTCATTTTCATTACTTTTAAAATTGTAAGTCATCAAATTCAGATTTATCATTTTTCATCTTTACTTTTATCATATGCATCGTTAATCCCAATATATTCAAATTCCCATCTCGTTTAAAGGCAGTATCAAGTGGCATAACTCCTTGATCGGCACTATTCATTGTTGCCCAAATATAAAAGTTAGATGGTAATTTTAATTTAAAATCAGTTTGATTATATGGAGGATTTTTCTTCTGCTACACTAATTTCATCATGTTGAATATCTTCTAAAACATTCTGTATTTATATTTTTTGAAATTTTATTTTTTTGAAAATAGTAATTTTAAATCTTCGGAAACAACAATATCATATTCACTGTTTCCATTTTTATCTCTATCCAGTAATTGAAAAAGTCACCAAAAAAGCAATTTGCAGTATTACTTCTATTTATTTCTTCTATTATTAATAAAAAAATCTTCTTTTGGATTATTTAGAGTTCTTATCAAAAGTTTTGTTAATATTCCAGGAACATATGTATATGTAATTGTTTCATTGTCATTTTTATTTTTGGAAAAGGCTTAAAAGTTCCAATAAAATTACTGTAGTTGTAATTTGGATGGAGTGTAACTCTGGAAAATATTATTTTTTTATTAAAAAAATTTTCTGCCTCTTTGTTTAGTTTATAACTTTTTCCTGTTCCAGGTGCACCGAAGAAAAATTATTTGATGAGGCTTGTTGATTTTAGTATCAATATTTTTCAAAATTTTTCAATAGTAGTATTTTTCAATATGATTTTTCTTTCTATATCAATAATAAAAGTATCATTTTCAAAATGTATAAATCATTACATTTTCTTCAGAATTATTATCATATAATTCTTTAAACCAATCTAAATTGTATTCTAGGTATAACCCTTTTATATTCCGCATAAGCAGAGGGTCTTATTTGAGGCTTGTTACCATTTCCTTCAACAACTAAAAACATTGGTAATTTTTTTCTTCAGTAATAGGATTTTTAGAAGTTTTAGCACAGTATTACTAAGAACAACTTTGAATTTTTCATTAATTTTTAAAAACTTTTGTTTTTGTTGATTATTTTTGCTTTTTACAGGTTCACTTTCAATTAAAAATATCTTTTTATTAATTCATTAAAACTTTCTGGTAAATTATAAGAGCTTTGTCCCCTCCACCAGTACATTTTTCTAAAATATATGCTTTTGAAATAGTTTTTAAATTTAGTTTCTGATTTTCCTAATATTTTTACAATCTGTTATTTTATCCATACTATTTTACAACCCTTTTCTAAATAATTATTTATTTTTGGCAATCGCTCTCCTAATAAAAGGTGGAACAGACATTCCCTAACTTGTGTATATTGATCTAGTTTTACTTCCTAAAAATATGAAATTATCAGGAAAACTTTGAATTCTAAATTTGATTCTCTAACTGTAGGAACACGATTTTCTTCATAATGAAAAATAATTTCTATGACCACAGTCTATAGTAGTACTTGGAAGTTGACTATTCATTCTTTTAAAAAGCTGCATTATAATTTCTAACTTTATAATATTTTTCATCTAAATCTTTAATACTCCCACCATCAGGAACCATACTAATTATTTTTTTATTGTTTTTTTCTTGATGAATAGTTTTTTTCATTATTTTTATACTATTATCTCTCGTCTCTTGTCTCATAAATTTTTGATATTCATTTTTGGATCAAATTTATATTTAGTTTCCTCTTCATTATTGTCTAAACTAGGTAAATCAGCTTAAAAGCTTTCCTTAGTAGAAACAAAATTTATTTTATCCCTTCAGGAAATTCAAAAAGTTCTATCAAATATATTTTTATTTAACCCAACAAAAAGACTCTTTTCTCTACTTTGAGGTACACCATATTCAGAAGCTTTTAAAAATTTTAAATTCAACATTATATCCCAAATCAGAAAATCTCTTTATTATATCTTTTTTTAAAAACCTTTATGTAAATTCAACAATCCTTTTTACATTTTCAAGAATAAAAATTTAGGTTTTTATTTGTTCAACAAATCTTACATATTGTAGATACAGATTATTTCTTTCATCTTTATGATCTCTTGTTCCGACCATACTAAATCCTTGACAAGGAGGACCTCCTATTATCCCATCAATTTTCCCCATTTAATTAAATCTTGTATCATTTCATTTGTAAAATTGTTAATATCAATATTTTGTCCACATTTATTTTTATGGTTTTCATTATATGTTTTATGGCATCTTCCCATTTATCAATAGCTAAAAATACTTTCAAAATTTTTCTTGCTCAAACCCACAACTAAATCCACCATTTCACAAAAATAAATCTATAATTTTATAACTCATTTTTCTCCTAATATTTTTCTTTATTTCTTTTGCAATAGAATATACCATCAAAGGTGGAACAAGATTTCCAACTTGTCTAAAATTGACTAGTTTTTAGAACCACAAAAATAAAATCATCAGAAAAACTCTGTATTCTAGTTGATTCTCTCAACTGTAGGAACTCTGTTAAACAGAGGATGAAAAATAGTTCATATGACCTGTATCTATAGTAATACTTATATCATTTTCTTTTTAACCTTCTATAAGCAGAAGAATGCCTATTATTTCTTTGTGTGTCCCAAAGATTGTCAGCACATCTCCAATTTCCACCTTGAGGAACAAATTTCATTCTTTCTTGTACTTTTTCATTAGGGTATCTGATTTCATGATTGTATACTAAATCATTGCTCTTTTTCTCATAAGTTTTTGATATTCACTACCAATTTTTCCTATTTTTGTTAGTTTTTCATAATCATATAAATCAGAAATTGCTTCTTTTACTGTAACTTTTTCTTTTTCTAAAGAATCAAAATTAAAATGAACACCAAATTCCTTTTTATACCTATAAAAAGCTGAATTCTATTTTTGAGGCACACCATAATCAGAAGCAACTAAAATATTATATGAAACATTATATCCCAATTCTTCTCCTATTTTTAATATTTCCTTTTTGCAAAAAGAATCATCTTTTTGTTAAAATTTGTCTAACATTTTTCAATCAGAAAAATTTTAGGTTTTAAAACTTTAACAAATCTAATATATTCAAAAACAACCTGTCTCTTCATCATTTTGCCACATATTAGCAGAACTAAAACCTTGACAAGGTGGTCCTCCTATTATAATATCCGTTCCAGACGGAAACAAGTCTTTAATTTTATCATCTGTAATTTCTTTAATATCTCCACAAATATTAACAGAATTCTTAAAATTAAGTCTCATGTGTTGCGATAGCATCTTTGTCAAAATCAATTCCTCCAATAATCTTAAATCCAGCATTTTTAAATCCCAGACTTAAACCTCCTGCCCCTACAAAACAAATCAATAACAGTGCATTCTTTTTCATTGATCAACCTTCACACATTCTACAATATCTGATATATCACATTTCAATTCTTGACAAATTCTCAGCAGTACATCAGTTGTAATATTTTTATTTTCATTTTTGTAAAAAGGTACTTTTATCAAAATATGAGATTTTTCCATTAAATCGCTATTATTCATATCTTTATCAATGAGTAGTTTTCCATAATGGCTTGTAACTCAAATTTTAACATTTTATCTCCTTTTTAATTGTTATAAAATTGTAGTAACAAATTATAATTTTATTACATTATAACCTTTTTCTGTTTTTACAAACTTTTTATTAAATTATAAAATTGATAATTTTGAAATAAAAATATAGGACAACAAATATTTGATTTGAAATTTGACAAATAGTAAAAGTGTAGTTTATATTTTTATTTAAAGAAAATTTAATATATATTTATCAAGTAAAAATTAAAATTAAATCAAGAAAAGGAAACTCAAATAATAGAAATAAAAATTTTTGTAAATTTAAATCTATTGTTTGAGTGAAAAATGAAAAAAATTCATACTTTTTATATTTTGAATCTATTTAAAATAATTGTATAACTCTAGGTTTCAAGTAAACAAACATAGCTTTTTAAGTTCGATTTTAAAAGCGGTTTTACTATAAATAAAAATTAATAATACCGAATCTATTTAAAATTAAATTACTAAAAAAATTATATAAATTTAGGAATTGAATAAAATAGTCATAGTTTTTTTGAGTTCACTTTTAAAGCAATTTTACTATAATTCTATAAAGAAATTTGTATATTTATTTTCATACAAAAGTAATTTTTTTAAAAATTTATTTTTACAATGTATAAAAACCCTTTAAAAAAATAGCGTTTTTTTAAAAATAAATTAGTTTAATTTAGCAATCTAGTAATAAAAAAATTTAAGTTGTTATGATTTACTCAAATATTATTGAGGAGAGTCTAAATTGCTAAATTATAGTTACAAAGAAGTTAATTTATTTTATTTAATTACTAGTGCAAAGATTTTTGAAAAAGAAGCGATAGAGTTGTACTTTTGATAAAAAAATTAATTTTAAGTATACGATTAGAAAAATTAAACGATTTGATAAAAAAATTACAGGAAATGAGGGAAGATACGCTATAAAAGATAATTACGTTTATTATTTGAGTGAATTTAAAGTAAATCATAAAAATATGAAAAGGATATTTATATTTAATGCTTTAACGAGACAAAAATGATAAAATTGATGATTATTTTGAATAAAAAGAAAATTTTCTATATATCGTTTTGAAAAAAATAAGAAGTGAATTTGAAAGAAAGCACATAAAAAAAGATTTGCAAGTAGTTTTAAGTGAGATGAAAATAGATTACTCTGAGTATATTAGTTTGGATTCAGAAAATGCACTTAATTTAGTGATTAGTAAAATTGAAAAATTTTTAGTGATAGACGTCAAAAATATTTAAAAGAACAATTACTAAAAAAATTTATGAGAAATTTTATTCAAATAGCGAAACATTACTGGAGAGGGCATTTATTGGAGTTATAAAAAGGAGCTTGGAATCAAAAAGAATAAAGAGGATTAGTAATTTGTTATTCGATTTTTAGAAAGAAACTTTAAAAAAATTATCTAGAAATGAAATTTATGATTTCTTTTTCATATTTTTTTAATTAATTTGAAAGATGAAAAAGCTAATAAAAATGGGACGATTACTCGAAAAGACAGGGAATTAAAAAGAATGGAAAAGTATAGAATTTCGATCATATTTTTGGAAGAGATTTCTATATAGAGAAAAATTAAAATTACAAATTTTTTAGACTGAAACTTTTTAAAATGTTGTTGAGAAAACAAATCAGAGATGAAAGAGAATTTTTAAAAAGTGATGAAAATGTAAGTCTAAACGTTATGAAAGATAACAATGGGGACAGTGAAAAAGAAGTAGCAGATATAATTTTAGATTATCAAATTTTTAAAATATTCAAATCAAATAAAAACAAATTATATTCAAAAAGAAAGCAGGGGAAGATAGGAACATCTTGGTTTTTGTTAGACATTGAAAAAGTAATGTCCAGAAATATCTTAAAGGCATTTTGGATAATTTTAATTTTTGAAGAAAATATAAATATTCAATTTTTTTAAATAAGACAAATAGGAAATTGAAAAAGAATATGAGAGATAATTATAGTAAGGTTTTGATAATTAGTAGTTCAGAGATTATTAATTTAATTGATAATGAATCAACTATTCCAATTTACTTTTTAAAAAAATTTTGAATACAAATAAGAGGGATGAGAAAGGCGAATTTATTGTTTCAGATAGAAAAGATAAAAATCAGAAATGGAATTTTTTTAGTAACTTATGATTTAGGAAAAAGACTGATCAATAATTATTCACAAAAATTGAGTTAAAGGGAGAAGGGAACAAAAATGCTAAAAAGAATTGAGTATTTAAATGAGGGATAACAAACTTAGAAGTTTGAAAAAAATACATCGATAATGAGATTTTATTGATAAAAATGAAGAAAATACAGAAGATGAATTTGTAATTCAAGAAAGTGAAAGTGAATATTTTTGTAAAGATGATTTGGTGAATATAAATTTAGGTGGATTGAATTTTGTGGTTTATTTTTTTGTATGAGAAAGGAAGAGATGATAAAAAGTAAAGAAGTGATTATTCTTAGAACGCATGATTCGATAAGGTGTGGAAAAATTAAGATTAATGATAAAAATTTCATCATTTTTCAGCAAACTTTATTTTTTTAGTATTTACTGAAAGAAATAAAAAAAGAATTTGCATTCGAAAGATTGTTGGATGAAATTATCGAGAACAGGGAGGAATATTTACAACTGGAATATAATGTGGTGGTTGATGACTTGGAAGATAAAGAAATCGGCTAACTAAGTAAAATTGCTTATTACATCAAAATGAACATTAAATATACATAATTAATGATAAAACTCTAAATTTTTTTAAGCTATATTTTAAATATAATTTAATATTTAGAGTTTTTAAGTTGTAAAAAATTTATAAAAGTGCTATAATTAAAAAGCGAAACTAAAGAAGGTTAAGAGTAAGTAATTATAAAAATTTTTATTTTTAAGGATATATTTCATTTATAAATAAAAGTTTTTATTATTATTTGCTCCCTTCTTGAAAAATAAAAAAGTAGGAGGAATTAAATGTTTGATGAAAAAACATACGAGTTTCAAGTTGGAACTCAAACTATAAAATTAAGTACAGGGAAAGTTGCTAGACAAGCTGGTGGATCAGTGATGATTCAAGCTGGTGGAACGGTGTTGTTAGTGACTGCTACTAGAAGTAAAGATGTTAAAGATGGGCAAGATTTTTTCCCATTAACAGTAGACTATATTGAAAAATTTTATGCATCAGGGAAATTTCCTGGAGGATTCATAAAAAGAGAATCAAAGCCTTCAACTGAAGAGATTTTGATTTCAAGATTAATTGACAGACCAATAAGACCTTTATTTCCAGAAGGATTTTTAAATGCAGTTCATATTGTAATAACTGTAATGTCAGCTGATGGAATTAATCAACCTGAAAATTTAGCTACAATAGGAGTTTCGGCAGCATTGGGATTATCAGATATTCCATTTGTAGGAACTGTAGCTGGTGTAACTGTTGGATATATTGATGGAGAATATATTTTAAATCCAACTGCTGAACAATTAGAAAATGGAGATATTCATTTGTCGGTTGCAGGAACTAAGGAAGCTGTAACAATGGTTGAAGCTGGAGCGAGAGAAGTTTCTGAAGAAGTTATGTTGGAAGCAATTATGTTTTGGGCATGAAAAAAATTAAGGAAATTTGTAGCTGAACAAGATAAATTTTTTTATCACAATTTGAAATTGAAAAAAATATGAGTTTGAAAAAGCTGAAGTAGATGTTGAAATTAAAGAATATTTGGATTCGTATGAAAAAGAATTAGAAGAAGCGATTATGACACCAGGTAAATTGGAAAAATATGAAGCTATTGATAATTTAGAAATTAAATTATATGAAGATTTCTTGAACAAATTAGAAAGTGAAGAAAAAGAAATTTCTGAAACTTTAGAAAAAGAATTTAAGAATTATTATCATGATTTAGAGAAAAAAATAGTGAGAGAAGCTATTTTATACAAAAAAATATAGACCAGATGGAAGAGAAACTAAAGAAATTAGACCAATTGATGTAGAAATTGATACATTGCCAGTCCCTCATGGATCAGCATTGTTTACAAGAGGAGAAACACAAGCTCTAGTAGTTGCTACACTTGGAAGTAAAGCGGATGAACAAATTGTAGATGGAATGGAATCAGAAACTAGAAAAAAATTCTTCTTGCATTATAATTTTCCACCATATTCAGTAGGAGAAGCTGGGTTTATGAGAGCACCTGGAAGAAGAGAATTAGGACATGGAAACCTAGCAGAAAGAGCGTTAAAATATGTTATGCCGTCTGAAGAAGAATTTCCGTATACAGTAAGATTAGTTTCAGAAATTACTGAGTCAAATGGTTCATCTTCACAAGCTAGTATTTGTGGTGGTTCACTTGCATTAATGGCTGCTGGAGTACCTATAAAATCAACTGTTGCTGGAATTGCGATGGGACTTGTAAAAGAGGGAGATACTTTCACAGTGTTGACTGATATTCAAGGATTAGAAGACCATTTGGGAGATATGGATTTTAAAGTAGCTGGGACTAAAGATGGAATTACGGCTATTCAAATGGATATAAAAATTGAGGGAATTAATAGAGAAATAATGGAAATTGCCTTAAAACAAGCGTTTGAAGGTAGAATGTTTATTATGGAAAAAATGGAAGCAGTAATTAGTGAACCAAGAAAAGAAGTTTCTGAAAATGCACCAAAAATTGAATTAATGAAAATAGATCCATCGAAAATAGCTGGATTAATTGGGCCTGGAGGTAAAACAATTAAAGCTATAATTGAGGAAACAGGAGTTTCAATCGATATTGAAGATGATGGAAATGTATCTATTTTTGGTAAAGATTCTGAAGGAATGAAAAAAGCGCTTGAATTGGTAAAAGCTCAAACACAATCAGTAGAATTAAATGCAGTATATGATGGAAAAGTTACAAAAATTACTAAATTTGGAGCTTTTGTTGAAGTATTACCTGGGAAAGAAGGATTGTTACATATTTCAGAAATTAGTGATAAGAGAGTGGCTAAAGTTGAAGATGTATTAAAAGAAGGTCAAATTGTAAAAGTAAAAGTTATTACTTTAGAAGATGAAAATAAATTTAATTTGAGTATGAAAGCGTTAATTTCAAAAAGAAAATAAAGAAGAAAAAAATAAATTTCTATAATTTTTGAAAACATTTTTATAAAAAGGAGGAATTTTATATGAATTTACCTAATAAATTAGCAACATTAAGAATGATTTTGGTTATTCCATTTGTAATTTTTCTTGGAATAGCTTTGAGTACAGAAAGTACAGGTTTATCAATTTTTATGAGAATATTATCCTTTGTTATTTTTTTGCAGGAGCTTCAATCACAGATTATTTTGATGGGCAAATTGCAAGAAAACATAATATGGTAACAAATTTAGGGAAATTAATAGATCCTTTAGCTGATAAATTATTAGTTATTTCAGCATTGGTTGTTCTTACAAAATATGATCAAATAAGTTTATGGTTTGTATTGATTATAATATTTAGAGAGCTATTAATAACAGGCTTGAGAGCAATTGTAGCAAAATGAAGGTGTAGTTATTGCTGCTGAAAAAAATTAGGGAAAATGGAAAACAGCAACACAAATGATAGCATTATTATTAATCATTTTATTCCCTATGAGTTTTTGTAAATAACATATTATTACTAATTCCAGTTATTTTAACAGTACAATCTGGAGTTGAATATATGCAAAAAGCTAAAAATATACTTAATAAATAATAGTTGTGAGGAAAATTAAATGATAGGAATACTTGTAAAAATAATAGATATCTATTCACTTTTTAATAGTGATTTCAACTATTGGTTCATGGTTTAATTTTAGAAATAATAAATATTTTAAATACGCTGAAATTCTTTTTGACTACATTGATAAATTAACGGAACCATATTTGAAATTATTTAAAATATTAATACCAGTTGGAGCTGGATCAATTGATATCTCGCCTATAATAGGGTTAACATTATTAAATTTTTGTGAAAAGAATACTTGTTGGAATGGTCTTTTATTAGGCCATTCTTTTTGAAAAAAAGAAGAGAATGTTTCAATCTGTTATTTCATAATTTTTAAAGTAAATATGTTTGCAGTTCTTAAAATCGTTTGATATAATATTAATATAAAGATTTTAAAAATAAAAAAATGGGGTGTATTTTATGTTAAAAATGGCAAAAAGATTTTTAAAAACACTAAATGACATGCTAAAAAGATACAGTACATCAGCTAGATTATGTAATGCCAGTTGAATGGGAGAAAATTTATTTTTCATGGAGATGTGATTAATAGATTTGGAGTATTCTATTTTTATTTTTAATACAAAGGAAAAATAAAAATACAGCTATTATAATGATATTCCTAAAATATATAATGTATCGGAAAGAGAATATAATGAACGTATTGAAAATTTGTATGATGTATTTTTGTTTTTGGATGACTTATTTTTAGAATATAAACGAGCAAATTGAAGTCCATAACGATAATTGTAGATAAAAACAATTGAAACATATTTTGACTATACAGATTAGCCAAAATAGTCCTTTTGATTCAAAAATCATTGGTGAAATATTTTTAATCATAAATATTTGGGAGAAATTCCTAAAACTGAGGAACAGAAAAAAATTATTTAAAAGAAATTGAAAAGTATCAGAAACGAGTAGTTCCATATAGTTTAAGTCGAATATGATATATTGAAATAAAAATTATATAAAAAAATAATAGAAAGAAGTGATTGAAATGACAAAAAAATGAAGAAATATTGGAAGTGTTTAATAAAAGATATGCTTGTAAAAAATTTAGTACAGAAAAAAGAGTGTCTGATGAAGATTTGAAGACAATTTTGGAAAGTGCGAGATTGTCACCGAGTTCATTTGGTATGGAGCCTTGGAAATTTTTACTTTTTAAGAAATGAAGAAATGAGAAATAATCTTTAGACAATTTGCTTTGGGGAGCTTTGAATAGCTTGAGATGGAGCAACTGAAATTGTGATAATTTTGGCAAGAAAAAGATGTTACTGGAGATAGTGAATATTTTAGAGATAATTGGAAAAACTTGAAGAAAGTTTCTGATGAAGCATTTGAAGCGGTGAAAGATAAATTTACGAAATTTCAGAAAGAACATTTAAAATTATTGGAAAATGAAAGAACACTTTTTGACTGGGCTTCAAAACAAACTTACATTGCACTTGGAAATATGATGACAGTTGCGGCTTATTTAGGAATTGACAGTTGTGCGATTGAAGGATTTAATAAAGAGCAATTGGAAAAATATTTATCGGATATGGGACTTCTTGACTTGAATGTGTATGGAGTTTCTGTGATGGTAAGTTTTGGGTATAGAGATGAAGAGCAACTTAAAAAGATAAGACGAGAGTTAAAAGATGTTTTGGAAATAATTGAATAAAAAATATATTAAAAAATGAATAAATATAAATAAAGATAAAAACACAGTTCTGGTCGGTAGTCCAGACGCAGCAATGTAAGTAACCTGCCTCCTTAGGTTGTCCATTCTTTATTATAAATTTTTAAAGGAGGCTGAAATTTATGAAAAAGATTTCAGGAAAATTGACAGTTTTTGAAAATCCGTTTTGGGTAGGAATTTTTTGAAAATTTTGAAAATGATAATTTGTCAGTTTGTAAAGTAACTTTTGGTTCAGAGCCTAAAGAATATGAAATTTATGATTTTATATTGGAAAGGTTTGATACTTTAAAATTTAGTAATGAGATGAAGTCAAATTTTAATGAAAAAGTAAAAAAATCCAAAAACGGAGACAACGAGAAATAAAAAGAACTTCAAAGTAAAAAAATTTTTGAAAAAAATCGGAAGAAATTTTTAAAACTACAGTATGAAGAAAATAAAAAGAAAGAAAAATCAAAAACAAAAAAAGAAAAAGAACTTGAAAAACAGAGAAAATTTTTATTGAAACAGGAGAAAAAGAAAACAGAAACATAAAAGGGAAATAAAAAGTTATTATTTATTAATCAAAATATTGAGAGAAAAAGTGGATTTAAAAATTAAAAGAATTTATATTGAAATTGAATCATAAAGATATTAATAAATTAATAAAAATTATACAAAAATTAAACAAACTTTTAAAACAGGCTTTCAATGACAAGCATGGTTCTTATATCTATGAATCAGCAAAATTAGGTACAGAAATAACGGATATATTTAAAAAAAGCATCAGAAAAATGGAGGATTGACAGAAGATGATAAAAAAATATTGAGAAAAAAATATTATCAAAAATCAAGAAAATTTAATAGATTTATTTAAAAAAAGTCCTCCAATAAAAGCTAATTCCAAAGAATTAAATAAAGCAGTCGAAGAAAGCAATAAAGATGTTTTTCGGAAATCAATATGAAAAAGGTAGATACAATACAGAATTTCATATTAATACATCTCTAACCTTTAATAACAGCAGGGGAGAAGATTTTAAGAGAACTAAAGAAATTGAAGATGTTTTAAAAATTAAGAGAAAGAGTAGGTAATTAATATGAAAAAGACAAAGTATTTTATTATGGGATTTATCTTTTTACTGTTTCTAAATTCGTGCGGTTATCTTCAATATGCCTATGAACAGGCTGTAGTAGCTATGGTGGAACTCCTTCTACGTATACTTCTACTAATACAGATTTGTATAAAAAGATGGACCACGAGCAATATATAATCCTAAATATAAACAGAAAATAGAATTATTATTACAAGATATAGTAAATAGAGGGTTAACAGAAAAAAAAATATATTATGTTGATGGAAAAGAAATTACATTATGGTTACCAGAAGGAGTGGTAATTGGAAAAATATACTCAAACTCTTAAAGATGCAAAGAACAGGATATGGTCTTCCCTTTTCGTTTTGATTATGATAAAAACATGCCCAGGAAGAATAATAGAAAAACTCAATGAATATGTATAATGGCTTAAAAGCTATTTCTGATTTAAAAGGGTATATATTTATATATACTTATGAGTCAGAAGGACATGTTAAAAATGTAAAGGAAATATTAAAAATTAAAGAAAAAATGGATTTACTCATAATTGTGTTGACGGTAAATTTGAGTAATTTATTGATTTTTTTGAGAATTTATTCTTAAAAAGAAAAGGAGGAAGTAAAATGAAAAAAATTATTATTAGGAACTATAGTTACAATCTGCTGCTTAAATGCAGTTACTAAGAATAATGAAGTAATTAAGTTAAATAATTCTTCAAGACAAGTTGTTGCTGATAAAATTGATGAAAATTTAGAAAAAAACATTAGATTTTAGTCAATCTAATATAATTGGTTCAGAGGCATTAAAGGAATTAAAAAAATCTTCAACAAACGAAGATAATGAAACTTCTGAAAATATTTTAGTTCCTTTGAAATAAACTAAAATTTCAAAATAACCGTTGCTGTAAAAGACATCGGTTATGTACCGCATATAATTTAGATATTTAAAACAATTTTTTTACCCAACAGATTCTATAAAAGTAAAAAAAGATGAAACAATATTGATAAGGGTGTCCAAAAATTTTTGTGTAAACTCAAAATATAATATATGCCAGAGTGCATAAAAATTTTTGTACAAATTCAGAATCGAAGTTGAGACAGTTCCTTTTAGATTTCTATCAATGCTCTCCAGTCCATGTTCCCAAACCAATTCTCAAAATATTTCAAATCCTCAAATTTAAAAAGAAAAGCATCACAGAGCGTTCAAATGACTTTATTTTAAATATCAAGTTGTGGTATAATTAATATATTGAAAGTTATAAAAAAATAAAAAGAGGGAGTGATTTTATGGAAAAAGCTGTTCCTGTGGGAATTGAGGATTTTTAAAGAGTTGATACAAGAAGGATATTATTACATAGATAAAACTTTACTAATAGATGAAATGTTAATGAATAAATCAAAAAGTTACATTGTTTACAAGACCACGTAGATTTGGAAAAACGTTGAATATGTCAATGTTGAAATATTTTTTTGATGTAAAAAGATAAAGAAGAAAAATAAAAAGCTTTTTGAAAATTTGAAAGTATTTGACAGTGAATATATGGTTGAACAGGGAAATATCCTGTAATTTTTTGTTTCACTGAAGGATTTAAAAGGAAATACTTGGGAAGAATGCTTAAATAGATTGAAGTTATTTATTTTTGATTTATATGTTGAATTTGAGTATATTAGAGAAAAAAATGAATGAATGGGATAAAAGAAAAATTTGAAAAAGTACTTTTATGAAAAAGAAGATGCAGACTATATAATGTCTTTTAAAATTTTTAGCAGATAGTCTTTATAAGTATTATGGAGAAAAAAAGTCATAATTTTAATAGATGAATACGACGCTCCAATAATAAATGCCTTTTGATAAAGGATACTACAATGAAGCAATAAACTTTTTTTCAAACATTTTACAGTTCAGCATTAAAAACTAATAATTCCTTTGAAATATGGTGTTTTAACAGGGAATAACTAGAATCATAAAAGAAGGAATATTCTCTGGTTTAAATAATTTAAAAGTAGATACAATATTGAATAAAAATATTCAGAATATTTTTGGACTTCTTGAAGGTGAGGTAATTGAAATACTTGATTATTTTGGTATGAAATACAAAATCGAAGAAGTTAAAGAATGGTATAATGGATATTTATTTGGAGAAAGAGAAGTTTATAATCCATGGTCTATTGTAAATTATATTGATAATGGAGAAATCAAGGCATATTGGGCAAATGTTTCAGGAAATACACTTTTTGGAGAATATGCTTGATCATGCTGGAGAAAGTGTTTATGATGATTTGAAAACGATTTACTGATGGGGAAAGCATTGAAAAAAATATATTTCGGATGGAACGACAATAAAAAGTCTTTTAAATAATGATGATGAAATATGGCAATTACTTTTTATATAGTGGATATTTGACAAAAGGATGAAAAAGCAGAAGGAAATAGATGTAACTTCAGAATATACAGATGTTTATAACTTGAGAATTCCAAATAAGGAAATACGGAAATATTTTTGGTAATATGTTTTTAAACAGATTTTTTTGGAACAGAAGTGAAAACAAATACTTTTGATGAAAAGCACTTGAAAATGGAGATATTAAAAAAATTTGAGAAGACATTGGGAGAAATAATGATAAATATGCTGAGTCATTTTGACTTGGATAAGGAAATGGAGAAGATTTATCAGGTGTTTATGATAGGGCTTGTTGGATTTTTGATGGGGAAATATGAAATTATTTCAAATGATGAGAGCGGATACGGAAGATACGATCTTGCGATGATTCCAATAAAAAGCAATGAGAAGGCGTATCTTATGGAATTTAAAATATTGAAGACGAAAAAGGGGATGGAAGAGAGGGCACAGAAGGCGTTGAAAGCAGATTGATGAGAAGAAATATGATACGAAGCTTAAGGCAAGAGGGATAAAGAATATTTTGAAGATTGGGGTTGCGTTTTATGGGAAAGAAGTGAAGGTTGTTTTTAAATAGAGGTTTAAAGCAAGGACAACGATGAAACCGTCAAATGATAATGCAACATTACTTACAACAATGTGAACAATGTTACTTATCAAGGAATACAGGCTCAAGGTGGAACACATATTGCCAATATTCAAAAAGAAGCCGTAGAACTAAAAAACAGTTATAATTCTAAAAATTCTAGTCTTGGAATGAAATTAAGTGCTGGAATAGGTTCAAAAGGTAGCATAAAATCAAATGGAATAAGTGGAAATATCTCTCAGAGCAACGGAAATCTTAATACAGAAAGCACTAACTATCAAAATGGAAATTTTGTAAATGTTAATGAAGTACATAATAATACAGATTCGATGATGCTTACTGGATTTAATCAGGAAGGCGGAAGAGTAACAGGGAACATCGAAAAATTAGTTGTAGAAAGTAAGCGAAGGATTTAAATTATACAATGAGGAAGATCAATAATGAATAAAAAAATTATACAGGAACATGTGGAGTATTAAAAAAATAACTCTCCCTCTCCAGACAAGATTATACATTCTGATGATATTTTTTTAAATATGAAAATTTTTAATAAAAATTTTGATTATCCAATGTCAATTTTATGAGGGAACAATATTAGAATGTAAAACTGAAGAAATAGATTATGTAGGTATAAAAATGCTTGGAAGTAAAAATCAAGAAGTAATTAGAATAAGAAAGGAATTTTATGAAATAATAAAATGTCCACGATTTAATATAGGTGACAAAGTTAAATTAATTAAATATCCTGATAAAAAAAGCAACTGTTAAAAATTTGTTGGCATGATAAGGATAAAAAGAATTTATTATCTTCTTAATGTCAAAAAAATGATAAGAGAAAAAAAGTACAAGCAGATATTACGAGGATGAAAAATAAGTTTGAAAAAAATATAAGTAAAATAAGGGATAGTCCAAAATTTTGTGTAAACTAATATAAATTGCCAATAAATGAAGAAAAAGTGAGGATAAAAATAATGAATAAAAATTTTTAATTTTATTATCTATGTTATTAAATTTTTAACTTTTAGAAGTAAAAAAATTATGATTGTAATTTTTTTGACTGATTTTACATTTAATGAAGAAAACAATAAATACATTGATCTGTATACTGGAAAAACAAATATGAAAAATAAAAGAAGGAATAACAGAATGCAAAGTTGTAACAGGAGGTCCATTTAAAATAATTAATAGATCCTTCTTTTGGAAACAGAATGATCATCATTATTTTGACAATGCTATAATATCATTAGAAATTAAGAATGGTAGAGCTTTGAAGTAAAATTTGCATTCAATAATGAACTTCTTTTTCTGGGAAAATATAATTATTTAGGGTTAAATGGAGAAGTTTGTGTGGATAGCTTTCAGTTCAGGGATCTGGTTATTCAATGAGATTAAATTATAAAAATGGTAAAACCAACAGGAGAACTTGTAGAGTATTACAATAATGGTAAAATATATAGAAAGTCAATGTTAAGAAATGTACAGATAGATTTATCAAATTTTTTTCTGATGGGTTTGAAAAATATGTAAATAGTTATGAAATTTATGATTATAATACAGGAGAAAAATTTTTCTCAGAAAGTTTAAAAAAACGGAAATGGAAGAATTATCTCATATACACCTAGTGGGAAACAGTATAAAGATTATGAAATTAAAAATCGTAAAATTATAGGAGGAAAGGAAGTTGCTCGTAGTCCAGATGGAAAATCTGATTCTGAATATTATTATCATAAAAATGGAAAAGTAAAAATATATTCAACATGGCAGTAGTGGTGCAAGAACGGAATACGATTATGATATTAACGGAAGAATGCTAAGAGATACACATTATAACAAAGATGGAGAAATAGACAATATAACAGATTACACTAAAAAGAAACGCTAAATAAAAGTAGCAAGAGTGTCCAAAATTTTGTGAAACCTTTAAATAATATACGGTAAAAATAATTATATAATATTTGGAGGTTTTTGTTATAGCTAAAAAGGAATCTGTCTGTTAAAATATAGTTATAGAAATATTTAATAATCTGAATAGAAAAAAATGGAATCTTCTTATAAATAGAGGTTTAAGTAAAGGTGGGAAATAAAGTGAGCTTAAAAATAAAAAGAAAAATTTTTGAAAAAGTAGCTGATTATATTGAAACTTCCCTATAATTATAGATGGCTTTTTATTTTGATAATACAAGTGTTGGAGATGGAGAATATTTGTACGCCTCTATAAATAATGTTAGTTATGAAATTGATACTGTATCGAAAGAAGTAAAAAAAGAAAACTCTGGATGTATATATGTTTTTTTATTCTGAAGAAAATGAAATTGAAGTTTATTACGAATATGAAGAACTTTTTGCTTTATTTTTATTACTTATTATTTAAAAAAATATCCATTGTTATGGAGATATGATAGGATTTATAGAACAAGAATTAATAAAATATTCCATATAAAAAAATGAATTTAGAAATTATAAAGTGAATTTAAATGTTAAAAAAATATTTTTATAAGAGATAATCTTAGAAATTTTTCTTTATAATTATAATTTGGATGAAAATAAATATATTTTTAGGTCTTATAAACTATCAATTAAAAAGAAATAAATTATTGGGATATCAATATAAAAAGAAATTTTTTTCATATTTATTAGGTTCAAATAATTTAAAAGAATTTCTGAATGAAAAATAAGAAAAAAATTTATAGAAAAAAAGAAAAGATTTTTGGAATGTATGATGGTTATGATATAAAAATTTGTTGTTTCCGAAAAAGATGAGGGTTTTATAATAGAATATATAGAGAGTGTCCAGAATTTTGTGTAAACTCAAAATATAATATATGGCACAGGATGGTAGTTTTATCATCCTGTTTTTAAATTCTTCCTTCAAAATAAATACTTAACTGAGAATATATTTCTCCCCAGCCTGGTATTCTTCCAGTCCATTTCTTTGTTGCTTCCTTTAAGCTTAGGTATACTGATTTCATTAATGCTTCATCTGTCGGATAAAGTGATTTTGTCTTCGTATACTTTCTTAATTGTCTGTTTAAGCTTTCTATCGGGTTTGTCGTATATATCAGCTTTCTTATCTTTGTATCATATTTAAAGTATGTTGTCAATTCATTCCAGTTACTTCTCCAGGAATTAATTACTGCCATATACTTTTTACCCCATTTTTCTTCTAATTCATCCAGTTTAAACTCTGCCTGTTCCAGTGTTGGTGCATTATACATTTCTTTTTAAGTCTGATGTAAATTCCCTTGCATCTTTGTAAGAAATATATCTTATGTTATTTCTAATTTGATGAACCACATTTTTGAATTTCTGTCTTTGGAAACACTGAAGATATTGCTTCTGAACCCTTTTAAATTGTCAACAGACATAATTAGTATATCCTGAACCCCTCTGTTTTTTTCAATTCATTTAAAAACATTTAGCCAGTACTTGCTTGATTCATTTTCTCCTATCCAAAAATCCTAAAACCTCCTTTTCTTCCTTCCTTATCTATTCCTATAGCTAAATATACCGCCTTTTTAACAACAACTCCATCTTTTTCTTACACTGTAATGGATAGCGTCCATAAAAACTATTGGATATACATCCTCAAGCTGTCTAGACTGCCATTCCCTAATTTCAGGTATAATTTTTATCTGTAATTTTACTGATCATAGATGGTGAAACATCAATTCCATAAAGATTATTAAGATGGTCCTCGATATCTCTGTTGCTCATTCCTTTAGCATAAAGAGAAAGAATCTGCCCTTCAATGCCAGTAATTTCTCTTTGATATTTAGGATGATTTGAGGCTCAAACTCAGCATTTTCTATCTCTAGGAATATCTAAGTCAATATTGCCGTACTCACTTCTAACAGTTTTGTTGGAATGTCCATTTCTAGCATTAGAGGTAGTCTTATCTTTCATAGAATGTTTAGCATACCCCAGTTCATGCTCAATTTCAGCTTCAAGCATAGTTTGAATAGTACCCAAAGCAAATCTTAGCATATCCTTAATATCATTAGTATCTTTAATATTGTAATCCTCAATCAGTGTTTTTAAAAAAATTTCGTTGTCAATTTTCTTTTTAGCTATAACAAAAACCTCCAAATATTATATAGTTATTTTACCATATATTATTTAGAGGTTTACACAAAAATTTTTTTACACACCCAATATAGTAAAAACCTATTTAAAAACTGAACTAATTTATTAAATAAAACAGAAGTAACTGCTTCTTCTAGTGTATTAAAATTATGGGCTATGTCTTTTAATTTTTTTCTTCATATTAGCCCATAATTTTTTTCTATTGGATTTAAATCTGGCGAATATGGCGGAAGAAATAATAGACAATGCCCCGTTTCCTTAATTATCTTTTTTCTAATATATTCTTTCTATGAAATCTGGCATTATCCATCACTATTAGAACTCTCTTCCCTAGTTTTTCAATATCTCTTAAAAGTATTTCCCTGAACCATTCTTCAAAAAATTCACTTTCCATTGTTTCCTGTATATCATACTTCCTATCAATGCATTCCCTATTTTTCCAGCAACCAGATTTATTCTTGAATATCTTAATCCTCTTTTCTTCCCTTCAATAGATATTCCTCTTTTACTCCAGCCGTATTCACGGTAGTAATATTCGTCAAAGCCTGTTTCATCAATATAGATTATTTCTCTGCCTGAACTTGCTTCTGATAATTTTTTTTAATATACATTTACTTTTTTCTCGTCCTGCTCCCTGTATTTTGTCTGTTTTTTTTTCTTGTGTATCCTAATTTTTTCAGTGCTACTCTCACTGTCTCCTTTCCACAGCCAAAATCTTTTGCTATTTCACGGATGTATTTATCTGCATTCTTTGGATTTTTCATATATTCATCAAGTTTTTCAGGATCAAGCACCTTAAATTTTTCTTTTTCCGTGTTCTTGATGAAAGATCTCCTGTTTCCTTCTTAAGTTTTATCCATCCGTACAATGTGCTGGAACTTATGTTGAACTGAAATAATGTTTTTTTGTTTTTTTCCATTTTCGTAATAAAAAAATTTAAAAATTCTTTTTCTATAATCTTTTTCATATGCCATAAAGTTATTATACCATATTTTTAGGTCGATTTTGTATAAGTTTCACTATAATAACTATTTTTTTGATGAGCCATAATAGTGGAATTAATCTTTTATATGGAAACAGTTATGGTAAATTTAGTAACCTTATATATGAAAAAGAGGCAAAAAGTACTCATACCAGAAAAAAATATAAAAAAATGAAAGAGAAAAGGAAAATGTAGAAATAATTTCTAAAAAGACTTTTTGAAAGAACTTGAAATTATTGTTAATGCTTATGAAGATATTTATAATGATAACGAAGTTCAAAAAAATGTTTGAAAACTTTATTTTTTTAGAAGAGAGAGTGTCCAGAATTTTGTGCAAATTCAAAATCTAAAATATAAATCAAAATGACATCCCGTTATCCTAATTTTATAAATTCTACGAAAGGAAATAAAGAAATGAAAAAAAGTAGAAAGAGCAATTCGTTTATACAGAAAAGTAAATGTAAATGAAACGATGGAAGAAAGGCATAAAAAGTTATGGAAGGACTGTCAAAACTGGAAGCACCTTTAGGATTGAAAAATAGTGAGATTCCAGAAGTGCCAGATTTTGGTGTAGAAATAAGAGCCTATTATCGTACAAAAAAATTCTAAAACAAAAGGAGTTTCGATATCAGGAGATTATATATGGAGAGATGAAAGTTCAGAGAAAGGAAGATGGGATTCTCTGGAGTATGATTTTAAAAATAACATACAAGTTGATAGACTATAAAAAAATAATATATGAAGATCTTCCAAAGGTGATAAATGTTTTTGATCCTTATGTTGCTGATTTATATGTAGCTTATAATGGTGCTTATGAGGAAGGAAGAACTCCGGAAACAAGAACTTATGGAAAAAGTATAAATCCTGAATTTTTTAAAACTGAAGGAGAAAAAAATTGTAACATAGGAATGCTGGGAGATGTATTATTTACACTATCCCAGTGATGTATTTCAATGAAGAGAGTTATACTAAGCTAATAAAAATACCTAAGGAAGAGCTTCTAGAAAAACTCAAAGGGAAAGCGAATGAAGTTCAGTTACTTGAAAAAGGGTATATACATTATCTTTAATGACAAGGCAGATATTACTTATGAAGAATTTGTGAAATGAATAATATATTTAAGCCGTTACTGGGATTAATTTAAAATAGAGTTATAGAAATATTTAATAGTCTGAATAGAAGAAGTGGAATCTGTTTATAAATAGAAGTTTAAAGCAAGGTGTAGAAATATAATGATAAAATTCCCTGTACAATCATTTTAACTTTACAGTTAGGATAGTAAAAAGGGGGCATTCAAAAAGTTTTGTATAAAAGGAATATTTCTGCAACATTTCTCTTAAAAGGTTCAATTGTTTTTTTGAGTTTATCGGAAATACATCTTGAGTAAAATCCATATCGATTTACTATCTTAAAAATTTTTTCATATCTTGACAAACAGAATAATACTTGGTACAATTGTAATATAAATATTACAATTGGAGGGATAAAAAAATGCCCTACATTATCATTGAGAATGGAAAAAGAAGATTTAGAACTTTTAAAAGAATATTCAAATATAAATAATCTTAATATGTCATCTTTTGTCCGTAATTTAATTTTAGACAAAATATATGATGAAATAACTGAAGAAGATGAAAAAGAATATTAAGAAGATGGGAAAATTCAAAAATCTGAAAAAAATGCTTCTGCTGAAGAAGTTTTTAAAAGGCTAGGATTATAATGGAAAAATTTTATGAAGTAAAATTTACTGAATCTACAGAAAAAGATCTAAAAAAATTAATTAAATCAAATAAAGCAATTACTAAAACTTCTTAAAAAAATGGATTTCAGAAAATTTAATCGGTACACAAAATCCAAAAGCAAAGAGGAAAAAGCACTTACAGGAAATTTAAAAAGGATTATGGAGATATCGAGTAGGCTCTTATAGAATCGTAGCTGAAATAAAAAAATGATATTTTATTAATATTAATTATAGAAATTTCAGATAGAAAAGAAAACTTATAAAGATAAAAAGAGAAAAACATACAAAAATGGAAAAAAATAAAAATAAATGAGAGTGTCCAGAATTTTGTTTAAACCTCTAAATAATATATGATAAAATAACTATATAATATTTGGAGGTTTTTTGTTATGGCTAAAAAGAAATCTTTCTGTTAAAATATAGTTATAGAAATATTTAATAATCTGAATAGAAAAATGGAATTTGCTTATAAATAGAGGTTTAAAGCAAGGTGTGGAAATGAATTTTTAAATATAGTAAATAAAATGGAGGCGTTTAGGAAGTGGATAAATTAGAAAAATACATAGAATTAAAAGAGGCAGTAGAAACTTTCTAAAAAAAGAAATGAGTTGAAAAAGAAAAGATTTATATGAACCGATCAAAATTTCATTGCTAGATTATTTATGCATATTAAAGATTGTAATTTATGGGGAAAGAGAAATATTTCCAGAAGAATTGAAAAATAAAAGATGAAATAAGAAAAATGGAGCAAATGGGGAAGTCCAGAACCAAAAAGATCAAGGTTTCTCTCTTATTACTTCTATTTAATTGAATCAGAAGAAAATGACAAAAAGTTGAAGAAGTTTATCAAATTAATAATCAACTTGATGAATTAAAAAAACAAAAATATATAAAATCAGTTCAGAAATATTTGAATATGACATTTATCCATTTTTAGGGTGTGTAAAAATTTTTGTGTAAATCTCTAAATAATATATGGCAAAAGCAACTATATAATATTTGAGAAATTTACTCTATACAAAAAGGAGAAGTGAAATAAATGAAAAATATGTAGGAAGTTATGGAGTACTAAAAGATGTACCAAATAAATTAAAATATATCTATCTCGAAGATTTGGAAAAAAATCAAATGAAAATCTCGGAATAACAATATTGAAATGTATAGAAGAAAAAAAGAAGAATATATAGTAGTGCAATCACTAGGAGGAAAGGCAAAGTTTTCGACTAAAGAGAGAAATTTATGAAATAAAAAAATAAGCCAAAATTCAATATCGGAGATAAAGTTAGATTGTTTAAATATCCAGTGCTTGAGGCAAAAAGTAAGTAAAATTTGTTGGCATAATAAAGATAAAAAGAATTTTACTATTTTTCTTAATGTTGAAAATGATAAAAGAAAAAGTGCAAGCAGATATTATGAAGATGAAAATAAGTTTGAAAAAAATATAAGTAAAATAAGGGATAGTCCAAAAATTTTGTGCAAATTAATAGAAAATCTAGTAAATTCAACACTTCACTATTCTATTTACACAAAAATTATTTACGCACTTTGAAAATACAACAACTCCGTTATTACCTCAATTTAATTCGTCAGCAATACCTTTATTAGAATACAAAAACAGTACCATTATTAGAGTATAAGCCAGATTATATAAATAATATACAAAATATAATTCAAAAACAACAAATGAAAATACCTACAAAAATAATAGGAAGGGGATATCAAAATGTCAGAATGTACAACAATTTGGGAAGCAGTAAGATTTGGAACATTAAAAGGATGTTATAGAAATATTCAAAAAGGAGATGAAAAACTTGGAGAAGCATCAAGAGATAGCATCTTATTTGATGCATTAGCAAATAATGATAGTACTGCACGTTATGAAATTGCTAATTTTTTAATAAATAAAAGGGCAGATGTTAAAAATAGTAAGAGAAGACGGGATGAGTTTGTTCTTTCCATTATTTTTATCATGGACGACGAGATATAATAAAAATGACAATATTGTGTAAAAACATTATTGGAAAAAAAGGTGCAGATATAACAACAATATATAAGAAAGAGAAAACGGTTTCATTCAAAGGATTATTTAATATCGGCACTCCTGAAATAGAAATGTTACCGTTATACTAACTGATATTTTTCTCAACCAGGACTTCCTCTTTTAGTAAAAGATAAATGGGGACTAACAGTAATTGAATTTGCGAGAAGGTTTAATAGACCAATAGCAGTGAAAATGATGGAAGATTATGTAAAAATATAATTTGAAAGAAGAAAAATTAGAATTTTTTAGATAACCGTTGTTGTAAAATTGGAATTTACACAATAGTTGTTGCACAATAATTCATTTTATTATATAATATAAAAAGAATAACAAATAGATAGGAGAAAAAGAGAAAAAATGTCAAATAGTGATAACAAAAGAGTAAGAGTTAGAATAGCACCGTCTCCAACTGGAGATCCACATGTGGGAACTGCCTACATTGGTCTTTTTAATTATGTATTTGCAAAACATAATGGTGGAGACTTTTTATTGAGAATTGAAGATACGGATAGAACTAGATTTTCTGAAGATTCGGAACAACAAATTTTTGATGCGATGAAATGGCTTGGACTTAATTATGATGAAGGTCCAGATGTTGGTGGGGATAGAGGTCCTTATAGACAGTCTGAAAGATTTGAAATATATAAAGAATATGCTGAAAAATTGGTAGAAAAAGGTGAGGCATATTACTGTTTTTGTACACCTGAAAGATTGCAAAAATTGAGAGAAAGACAAACTGCGATGAAACAAGCACCTGGATATGATGGTCATTGTAGAAATCTTTCTAAAGAAGAAGTTGAAGCTAAATTGGCTGCAGGAGAACCTTATACAATTAGATTGAAAATGCCTTATGAAGGGGAAACAATTGTAAATGATGGATTAAGAGGAGAAATTAGATTTGAAAACAGTAAAATTGATGATCAAGTATTGTTAAAATCTGATGGATTCCCTACTTATCATTTGGCAAATATCGTGGATGATCATTTGATGGGAATTACACATGTTATTAGAGCTGAAGAATGGATTTCATCTACGCCTAAACATATTCAATTGTACAAAGCGTTTGGTTGGGATGAGCCAAAATGGTATCACATGCCACTTTTGAGAAATGCGGATAAAACTAAAATTTCTAAGAGAAAAAATCCAGTTTCATTGAACTATTACCAAGAAGAAGGATATTTGAAGGAAGGAATTTTAAATTTCTTGGCTTTAATGGGATGGAGCTTTTGAGAAAACAAAGAAATTTTTACAATTGAGGAAATGATTGAAAACTTTTCATTTGATAAAATCTCGCTTGGAGGACCTGTATTTGATTTGGTTAAATTAGGTTGGGTAAATAATCATCATATGAGATTGAAAGATTTAGATGAATTGACTAAATTAGCGATTCCATATTTTGTGAAAAGCTGGATATTACGCTGACGAAAAACTTATCTGATGAAGAATTTTCTAAATTAAGAAGAATTGTAGAAATTTCAAGAGAAGGAGCTCATACTTTGAAAGAATTGCCTGAAATTTCATCAATTTACTTTGAAGATGAGTTTGAATTGCCAGTTGTTGAAGAAGGAATGAACAAAAAAGCGAGAAAATCTGTTGAAAGATTGAGAAATTCATTGGAAACAGAAGTTGGTAAAAAATCTATCGAATTATTTGTAGAAAAAATTAATGCTTTAAATGAAGAAATCTCTGAAGAAGAAGCAAAAGAAATTTTACACGGATTGCAAGATGAACTAGGTGAAGGACCAGCAGCAGTATTAATGCCACTTAGAGCAGTTGTTACTGGAAAAGCTAGAGGAGCGGACTTGTATACCGTAATTGCAGTTATTGGAAAAGAGAGAACTTTTAAAGAGAGTTCAAAATACTTTGGAAAAAAATAAAATAAGTTTTTGGAAAATTATTAAAATTAGAAAAAATTTAGAATATTAAAAAGGAATTTGAGATATTGGTCTTGGATTTCTATGAAATAGTGCAAGAACACTCGCAACTTTAGTTATGATATAATTACACGAAAATTTAGTAAGCATATGGGAAAAATTTTAGTAGATAAAATGTAGAATATATGATATAATATCTTTGATTGAAGATTATAATGGAGTATTAAATATTCTAAAGAAAAGTAAAGTTGTGGACTTAAATGTTGTCCTATACAATAGGGGCGAGCTGAACACGCCTAAAAGAATAAGGATAGTTGTCGTACTATCAAACTTCTTAGAAAATTTTTAAATACTTTTAAGATTTTAAAACCCTGCGACTTTAGTTGTGGGAGGTTCAGGATGATGTTATTTTCAGTGACTGTTTTTGCAGGAACTGTCAATGCAAAAGTTACAAATAAAATCAATTTTGGTATTTCTCCAAAAGGATTGAAAAATATTATAAAAAGTGAGCCACTATCAAATTCGCATGATAATGGAAATTATGCTGTTTATTATTTTGTAAATGTGGAAGATCCGTTGGGTGTAAAAAGAGAGTTAAATAGTTTTGCTTTTTCTGATAATCAGTTGTTTTCGGCAGTTTTTGATTCGGCTACGACGGATGAAGAACATGCAAAAATAATTGAGGATTACAAGAAAAATGCGAGTAAAGTTTTGAAGGAAAAATTGAATGTGAAAGAGCGAAAAGGAGCATTGTTGTTGTATAATTCAAAAATTGATAGAAATATATAGAATGCTGGATCATACTTTTTATTAGATCTGCTCTTTTATGATTCTGAAAAAAATTGGATGAGATTTTGAGTGATTATGAATAAGTTTTTTAGAGTTTGATAAAATAAAAAGCTGTATTTGAATTAATTTTCATTTGCAGTGAAAATTTTAGAATTAAAATGGTTTTTCAAAATTTGTATGATATAATAAATGTAAGACAATAAAATTTGAAATATAAAAATAGATTAATGGGTGTGGGAGGAAATATGGATGAAAAATTAATTAATCTGCAAATAGGTGCTTTTATTGCATGATATTGGAAAAAAATTGTTAGAAGAGCTGGTAAAGGTGGAAAAAAACAGACATTCTAAAGCAGGATCGGACTATTTAGAAAATAGAGAATTATTAGATAAGGAAAAATATAGAGAAGTTTATGATATGATAAAATATCATCATAATGAAGAAATAGATGAAAAAAATGAAAGAAAATGAAAAATTAGATGATGATTCTTTGGCGTATATTATATACGAAGCTGATAATATTGCATCGGGAGTGGATAGAGTAAAGTATGATGACGAAATAAGTGATGAAAGAAAAAAAGATAAAAAGTTACGGGAATAGAAGGATTGCCATTAAATTCAATATTCAATAGACTTAATGTTCAGAAGAATAAGATAGAAAAATTTTGGTTCCTTAAGAAATGATAGGCGTAATTTTAATATTCCAAAAGAAAAGAAAGAGAAAAAAATAAAATAGAAAATACTGAATATTTGAATGTGTTAGAACAATTAAGAGATGATTTAGAAGAAATGAAGCAAAAGAATATTTTTGACACCTGAAAAATTAAATTCGGTATTGGAAGAAAGTTGTATATATTTTCCTTCGAGTTCGTATGTAGATTATCCAGATGTTCCTTACTATGATCATGTTAAATTGACAGCAGCAGTAGCTGTTTGCATGTATATTTACGATAAGGAAAAGGAAAATAATAGAGATTATAAAAATAAATATTTTTAAAAAGAGCCAAAAGAAGGAAAGGGGAAAAACAAAATTTCTATTTGTATCAGGGGAGTTTACTGGAATACAAAAATTTTATTTATACAATAATATCTAAAATGGCTATGAAATCGTTGAGAGGACGATCATTTTATCTGGAACTTTTTATTGAGCATATAATAGATGAAATTTTGGAAGCATTGAATTTATCAAGAGTAAATTTAATTTATTCAGCAGGAAGCCAGTTTTATATGTATTGCAAATATTCCTAAAACTATAGAAATTTTAGAGAATTATAAAAAATAGTAAAATGACTTTCTTTTGAAAGAATTAGAACTCGGTTTATTATGAAATATCGTATACTGAAACTTCAGCGGAGGAATTAGGAAATAAGTTAAGTGAAAATATAAAAAAAGAAAACCAAATTAAAGAAATTTTTAAAAAGAAATTCTATTGAAACTTCTAGAAAAACTGAATAGATATTCTGAAAAAAACAATTGGAAGAAATATTTGATGAAGATAGTGATTTGAATAAAATTTATAATGATACAAAGGAATGTGTGATTTGCAAAAATCTGAAAAAGAAGAAATCTTGATAAAAACTCTCAAAATGAGAGTAATGGAAATATTGAAATATGTGATTCTTGTAAAAATTATATTAAATTGGGAAGGGATATTTCAAAATCATTTCATCAAAAAGAACATTTTTTTATGGAAAAAAATTGTGAAGAAAATAGTAGTAAATTAAAAATTTCCAAAAATATCCGAAAGGGTCTGTAGAAATAGTTTTTAGAAATTTTTGAAACAGTTGAGGAAGTAGAAAAAGAGAGTGAAAAATTTTTATAGATTTTTATTCGATAAATGATGATTATTTTGGAAAAAGGAAATTCAAGAAATATTAAAATTGAAACTATAATATAAAAATCAACAAATGAAGAAAAAAAGAAAATAGTCTTGTTGAATTTACGGAATTAGTTAAAAAGGGTAAAGGAATTGAAAGACTTGCTGTGCTAAGAGCGGATATTGATAATTTGGGAACTTTGTTTCAAACAGGTTTTGAAGATAGGGATTTGTTAATATAGATGGAGAAAAAGAACCATATAAATTTGTAAGATTCTCAAAAACAGTAGTTTTGTTAAGATATTTGTCTGATTTCTTTAAAAGAGTGATAAATTTGATATTGGAAAGAAAAAAATTTAACTGATGAAAAGAATGAATTGTTTAAAGAATACTGTAATATAATAACGGAAAGAACAAAAGAAAAAACAGATGGAAGAAATATTGTGCTAGTGTATTCTGGTGGAGATGATGTTTTTGCAATTGGGACTTGGAATGATATTATTGAATTTTCTGTTGATTTAAGAACGGCATTTAAGGAATTTTTCAAGTGACAGAGTCACATTGTCAGCAGGAATAGGATTTTTGATGAAAATTATCCGATATTTCAAATGGCACAAAAAAACAGGAGAATTAGAAAAAAATTGCAAAAATCATATAATGAAAATGAAAATTGGTAAAACTACAAAAGATACTATTGCATTATTTGGAGTGGAAAAATGACAAATTAAATCATGTTTATAAATGGGACGATTTTATAGGAAAGGTTTTTAAATGAAAAATATAAATATTTAAAGTCTAGAATTAATTTAAAGGAAAATGAAGAAACAGAAAAAGTGTTTGTAGGAAAGTCGAAATGGTATAGTCTTATGAATCTTATAAGAAGCCAGTTTGAAGAAAAAGAAAATGAAAAACATAGAATTGATATTGCTCGATTTGCTTACATAATTGCAAAGAATAAAAATATGACAAACAAAAATGAAAAGACAGGAAAAATTATTTAGATTTGAAAAAAACAGCTGTTTGAATGGATAAAAATGAAGAAGATGCAAAAACAATTATTGACGGCAATAAATATATTGATTTATGAGTATAGAGAAAATAAATACTTTTAAAAATAAAAAAATAGATTATCGAACAGGTTTATTATAAAATAAAAATTTATTACAAATTTAGAAAGGAATTTGCTATGGAAAATAAAAACAGTGGAAGAATTAGTAAAAAGAAAATAAAAATAATATGGTTACAACAACACAGTTAAGACAACTTTTTGTCAAATTCAGTAATAGTAAAAAAATAAAATATCTTCAAAAATATTAAAGAAAGAAGATAAACTATCAGATGAATTATTAAACGATGTAAAAATATCTTTTAATAAAACATACATATCAATGCGGTAGAGAATCTAAAAGTAAAAGAATTTAACACAAAAATTTGAAATTTCGGAAAAAAATTGAAAAATAAAAACCAAAGAAGATTTTGATATATTTTATCGTTATTTAGAAGAAATAGTAGCATATGTGAAATATTATATTGGATAATAAAATTTAATAGAATTAAAAATAAAAATAGGAGTGAAAAAAATAGTTATGAATACATTAAAAAGGAAAAATTTATGATAACAGGGAAAATAAAAGTTTTAACAGGGCTTCACATAGGGACATCTGGAGATTTTTTTCAGCGATAGGGGCGGTAGATAATATTGTAATTAGAGATACAGTTACAAATAAGTCAATTATACCAGGGTCTTCGTTAAAAGGAAAAATGAGATATTTACTTTCAAGAACTAAATACAATGATAATTCTACATTAACAATGCCAAATATAAAAAGAAGAGCATGAGGAAATTAGAAGATTATTTGGAAGTTCAGGAAATAAAGAAAAACGAAATGATAGTTTTTGTCAAGATTGCAATTTTGCGATATGTTACTTAGAGAGAAAGATTATGGTAGAGATGTTGAGTTTGATTTGCCATATACAGAAATAAAATATGAAAAATACGATAGATAGAGGAAATGGTGCTACGAATCCAAGACAGCAGGAAAGAGTTCCAGCAGGTTCGGAATTTGATTTTTAGATTGATTTATAATGTTGAAAATACAGAGAATATGGAAGAAGAAGTAAAACGAGATTTTGAAAATATACTTTTGATGTTTGAATTACTTGAAGATGATTATTTAGGAGGACATGGAACTAGGGATATGGTCGTGTTAAATTTGAGGATTTAAAATTGATAGAAAAAGTATATATAAAAGAAAATGAAGATGATATAGAATATTTGAAATCAGAAATTGAAAATATAAAAAGATTATAGTGGAAGATTTGGAAAGTAGGAGAGAATAATGGTTTATTTATTGTATAAATTAAAAATTTCCAAATGGAGTTCATGTTGGTGCAAAACAGTTCTTTAGAATTGACAAGCATAACTGTAAGTTCAGATGTTTTTATTCTGCTTTTATGCTGAATATATTAGAATATTTATGAAAATGATAGAGAATTATTTCAATTAACAGAAAATGATGAATTTAAAGTATCAGATTTGTTGCCTTTTAAAGAAAATGAAAACGGAAACGGTTTTTATGTTCCAAAGCCATTTGTGAATGATATTGAAAGAAAACAAAGTAGTGATGAAAATGAGCAAGTTGTAGATAGAAAAAAAGGTAAAAAAATTAAGTTATATCCCTGCAAGTAGATTAAATGAATATTTTGAATTTTTGGAAACAGGAAAAAAATTTTTCCTGAAATAGATGATGATTTTGGAGAAAAGGAACTGCATACTAAAAATAAAGTTTCAAGAATTGGAGAAGATACCGAACTTTATAATATTGAAGTTTTTTTAGATTTAATGAAAAAAATCAGGACTTTATTTTTATTGTGCAATTACCAAAAAGAATGGAAAGAAAAATTTGAAAATGTATTGGAAAGTTTATCTTTAACAGGTATAGGTGGAAAAAGAACTTCTGGATATGGTCAGTTTGAAGTTAGAGAACTTGAAACAGAAGATTATAAAGGCAGATATTATATTTTTGAATACAAATTTAAAAAGTTACTACTACTATTACTGCCAAATATCTACTTTTATCATCATATTTACCACAAAAAGATGAAATTGAAAAAAATAAAAAAATAAAGAAAAATGGTTATCAATTAATAAAAAAAGAAGCGGATTTGTAAATAGTCCCAAATATAGTGAAAATCCACAAAAAGAAAGCAAGTTTATATGATTTCTTCAGGAGCAGTATTAAATTTTAAACCAGCAGGAAGATTAGCAGATTTGAAATTGCATGGAAATCATAGCATTTACAGAATGGGAAAAGCCGATAGTTATAGGAGTGACTTATGGGAAAGATAGTTAAATATAAAATGGAGATGGAAGTTTTGACGCCTGTGCATATCGCGGGGGCTGATTATAAGTCGAAATTGAATAAGACAGAATATATTTTTAATCCTAATACAAATGATTTGACAATAATAGATAATAACAAATTTGTTAATTTTTGGTAGAGAAAAATTATAGACAAGTATTTGGATGAAATTAGAAAAAAATAATAAATTGAATTTATTTTATTTTTAAAAATAGTGATCTTTATAAAAATAAAGATAGAAATAAAAATTTTTTATGAGGATTTGAGAGGTTTTACTAAAAAGTTACAAAAATTTGGATATAGAATTAAAAATTAAAGAAAATGAGAAAAAAAGAAAATTTGAATAATATAACTTTATTAAATAAAAATGTGAAAGATGAAGTTTATATTCCTGGAAGTTCAATAAAAAGGAGCTTTGGTAAATCTTTTGTTGGTTAGTTATATTATAAATAATCGAGATGAATTTGTTAATGAAATAAAACAGATAGAAAATGAAATTAAGGATTTTTATAAAAAGAAATGAATTTGTTAATAAAGAAAATATTACAGGAAAAGAAATCGAAAATTTTCGATAAAAAGAATTCTAAATCTTTTCAAGGAAAAGTAAAAAAATATAATAAATAAAAGTACAAGAGAAAATATTATATGAAAATTGTTTCAAATAAAAAAATTAAAAAAATTTGGGATATCAGTATCAGATAGTTATGAAAAATAAAAAGGATACAAATGTTAATTTTTATCAAGATATTGATGAAAAAAATAAAAGATAAAAAGGAAAGTTACTTGCCAGTAGTCAGGAATATATAGAACCTAAAAATATATTTGAATTTGAGATTACTTTAGATTTTTGAATTACTTTCAAGAACAAGACTTAAAAATAAATGATTTTGATGATTTAATAAATGCTCTTGAAGAAGCTACGGATTATCTGATAGAGAATACTTTAGAATTACCAGATGAATTGTGCTGTCAAAACTTAATATTGGGAGCAAATACAGGATTTCATCAAAAAACGATCGTTCATGCATTGTTTAAAGATAAAAGTGAAAGAACTCAAGTTGTTAAAATATTGTTGCACAAAGGTGGGACAAATGGGGTAAGATTGCACTTGAATGATAAAAATTCTCCAAGAGTGATAAATAGAATTAGAAAAAAATGGAAAACTTGAATTAGCAGGATTAGTTGAAATTAGGAAAATATCTGAAAAGGAAGTGGGAAAATAAGATGCTTGCAAAAATAGAAATGGAAATTGAGGGGAATGGGTTAGATGTGAATATGAGTTCACTTTTTCATGGATATTTGATGAGCAGTATCGATTCTGCTTATGCGGATTATTTGCATTATAATGAAACACATCCTTATACTTCATGTGTTTATAAAGATATGGAAAGTGGAAAAATATTTTGAGAATAACGATCTTTAACAAAAATGCTTATGAGATGTTAGTAAAAATACTTTTTGGAAAATGATGTAAAGAATATTTATTTGGAAAAAAAGGGATTGAAGTATTTGTAAAATCAGTTTCTATGAAAAAGACAGCTTTTTGATGAACTGTTTTTTTAGTAATGAGAAAAAGAAATAAAATATATTTTTTGACACCAACAACTCATAAATTAAATGGAGAATTACAGATATTTCCGAATATTTCAACATTGCTTTTTAGGAGTAATAAATAAAATAAATCAACATTCGGATACAATTAAATTAGAAGATGAAAATGTGATAAATGAACTTTTGGAAAAAGTGTATATTGACGAATATAATTTACGAACTAGATATTTCTTTTTGGAAAAATATTAGAATTAGAGGTTTTATTGGAAATATAAAAATTAGAATAAAAAAAGTAAAGATGAAATGCTTTTGGCAACTTTTTGAATTTTTATTGAAAGTAGCTGAATATACAGGATTTGGAGTAAAAACGGCATTGGGAATGGGAGGAATAAAAATTGGATAATAATAACATTGATGAAAAATAAAGAAAGAGTGCTTTTAACATTTGCAGGAAAATACTGATCCGACAAGAGGTAATTATGATGGGCCTATGTTACATATTTGCCGTTATTTCAGACCTGAAAAAAATATATTTAGTTTTTAACTTCTGAAATGCAAAAAGAAATGAGAATAGAATTTATGAAAAAGCTATAAAAGAAAGTTTGGAAGATTATAATCCAATATTTGAATATATTAATACAGATATTGATATGCACATTTGTTTGATATATATTTTAACAAAATAAATGAAACATTTAATAAAATAAAAACTAGAAACATCCAAATGCGGAAGTTTTGGTAAATGTAACATCGGGAACTGCTCAAATGATAAGTAATTTAGTAATGTATATTGTTGATGCTGTAAATATAAGTATTGTTCCTATACAAGTGGCAACTCCTGAAGGAAGAGGAAATACTTCAAAAGTTGTAAACAATAGCTATGAAGTAGACGATGAGAAAGAAAATAATTTTGATAATATGGAAGAATTTAGAACTAATCGAATATTATTTCCTGATTTGAGACAATATTCAAGACTTTTTGGTGAAAAATCAAATAAAAGAATTGTTAAAAATATGAATATTCAACATGTTTAGAACTGTTAAAAAGGGATATTTTTCAAGAAAATAGTAAATTAAACGGACTTCTTAATTTTGCAAATGATAGACGACACTTAAAAAGGTTTGAAATCAAATGGGAAATTAAAAAAAGTTTGGATGATAAAAGATTTGATAAATTTTATTATTATAATAAAAAAATGAAACAGTTGAAAATAAAGTAAAAAGAGTGGTATAAAATTGTGGATTATTTTGCACTTGCTAATATTAAACAAAAATCTGGTGATATAGCAGGATATACGATAATGTTGGAACCTTTGATTGTAAATATTTATTTGTCAATTTTTAAGAGATGTTTTTGGAAAAATTATCGGATTTATTTTTCAGAAAAAGAAAAAGATGGAGAATTTAGTTATAAAACAGATATTTTTAAAAATTAAAAATTATTCTGGATTAAAAGAAAAAAATTGAACATGAATTAGCAATTTTAGAATTGAAAAATTCAACATTTGTATCAGATAGTGTGTTAATTGCTATGATTAAATACTTTATTGAAAAATGAGTCTGAAACACTGGAAAAGATGGACTTAGAATATTTCTCGAATTTTAGTAAAACTTTGCATAAAAATAAAAGAAGTTAGAAATATGATTGCTCATTCATTAAAAACTATTAATAGAGATGATTTTAACAGTGAAGCAAAAAGTTGGAATAGATACTGTGAATAGTAAAAATAATTAATTTTTTCAAAAAAATATTATACAGATTTTTGGATATAAAGAGAATATGGTATATATTTATGATGAAATAAATAAAATAGCAAATGAAATTTTGGAAACAGAAAAATAAATTATATTTAAAAAGAAAAATAGAAGATTTGTAAAAATTTAGATTACAAATTTTCTATTTGGCTAAAAGTATTTTTTTCAAAGAATATGAGGTAAATTAAAATGAGTAATGTATGTTTACGAGCAAGGAGCAATGTTAAAAATATAAAGAAAATCGGTTGATTATTAATTATTCAGAAAATGATTTTAAGTCGATACCAATTGAAAATATAGATAATATTGTGATTTTTGGTACGATTCAAGTCAGTACAAAATGTGTTCAACAAATGCTGACAAGGGAGTAAATTTAACAATTTTATCTAAAAACGGCTCTTATTTTTGGAAGATTGGAATCTACAGGACATGTAAATATAAATAGGCAGAGATTACAATTTAGAAAAAGTGATGATAAAAATTTTTCTTTGAATATAAGTAAGCGATTTATAAAAGGAAAAGCAGCAAATCAAAGAACGATACTTATGAGAGCAAATAAATTATTAAAAAGTCCAGAATTAACGAATATAGTTCTAAAAATGTCTGTTTATTCAAAAATATAGATAATGCTAAGTCTATTGAAGAATTAATGGGAATAGAAGGACATTTGGCAAAAATGTATTATAAAGGTATTAGCAATATAATTGACAAGGAATATTCATTTTTCCAAAAGAACTAAAAGACCGCCAAAAGATCCATTTAACTCTGTTTTTGAGTTTTGATATACACTTCTTCATTATGAAATATTTACAATTGCTGAATCTAAAGGATTAAATCTTATGCAGGATTTTTACATTCTGATAGACATAAACATCCTGCATTGTGTTCTGATTTGATGGAAGAATGGAGACCAATGCTGGTAGATTCTTTGGCAATTGCTCTTTTAAATAATAATAAAAATAAAAAGAAAAATTTTTGAATACAATGAAGAAAATGGTGGAGTATATTTAGATAAAGAAGGATGTAAAAAAATTTATTGCTGAATTTGAAAAAAGATTAAGGCAGGAAGTCGGATATGTCAAAGAAGTACCATATAAAATGAGTTTTAGACGAATAATAGAATATCAAATAATACAATTAATAAAAGCAATAGAAGAAGATAATCCAAATTTATATAGTTCTATATTAATAAGGTGATGGTAAATGGATGAATGGGATTTTTTTAGATGAAGATTTTTGTCATGAATTTTTTTGAAGATACCTTTACAGTTGTCGTAATTTATGATATTATAGACAACAAGAGAAGAGCTTTTTCTTAAAAATCTTCTAAATTCTTATGGAAATAGAATACAAAGGTCTGCTTTTTGAGTGTCTATTGACTAGAGAAAATGTGAAACACTTTTTAAAAAGAAATAGAAAAATTTGCAGAAGAAGGAGATTTAATAAGAATTTATAGGGCTCAATCAGAATGTAAAAAGTAATTTATGGCGAATTAAATGAAATTGAAAAACGAAGATTATTATTTTTTAGTAATCGCCACGATACTTTTAAAAAAATGGGGGTTAGAGTATATTTTTTTATTATTAAAAAAAGAGAAATATAAAAATTTTTAGAATTCTCACGAAAATGATAAAATGATATATGATAAAATAAAGGGGTCTATTGAGGGAGATTTAAGAAGAAATGATACTCTGAGAGGAGACGGAACAATCAAATAAAATATTTTTTTAATAATTTTTTATTATCTACTTTTAAGAAGAAATGATACTCTGAGAGGAGACGGAACCTTATGATATAATATATTTGAAGTTAAGGGAAGAAATTTAAGAAGAAATGATACTCTGAGAGGAGACGGAACCATCTGTAAAATTACCTAACTCACAACTAATAAAAACTTTAAGAAGAAAATGATACTCTGAGAGGAGACGGAACTTTCTACATTTTTAACCTTTACATTTTCCATCATTTTTCGTTTAAGAAGAAAATGATACTCTGAGAGGAGACGGAACATTCGAAGCTCGATTTCATATTAACCAATTTTTTTCTTCAAGTTTTAAGAAGAAATGATACTCTGAGAGGAGACGGAACTGTAATATTTACTATATACTCAATACAATTATCTCTAAATTTAAGAAGAAATGATACTCTGAGAGGAGACGGAACAAGGAGGAAAGATGAAAAGAATTTTTAAAAGCAAGGAGTTTAAGAAGAAATGATACTCTGAGAGGAGACGGAACCGTAACTTCGTTTTTTTGTAACATTTATAATCTTTAAATTTTAAGAAGAAATGATACTCTGAGAGGAGACGGAACTTTAAATCTTTTTGTTTCGATATCAAAAAGTAATAACTTTTTAAGAAGAAATGATACTCTGAGAGGAGACGGAACGAAAAACAATAAAATTAAAAAAATAAAGATTTAGAAAAAAACTTTAAGAAGAAATGATACTCTGAGAGGAGACGGAACGGTCTATCAATTATTTCATTTGTTTTAGGATTTCTAACTTTAAGAAGAAATGATACTCTGAGAGGAGACGGAACTTTATTCTACATTTTTATTATTCAAGCTAGAATAATTTAAGAAGAAATGATACTCTGAGAGGAGACGGAACATTATTATGCAAGTCTAATGAAAATTCAACTAACCATTTAAGAAGAAATGATACTCTGAGAGGAGACGAAGCAAAATTTTTTTAAAGTTTAGATAATCTTTTAAATTTTAAGAAGAAATGATACTCTGAGAGGAGACGGAAGCAATTTTATAATACATTTATTCGTATTTCTGTTTTTATTTTTAAGAAGAAATGATACTCTGAGAGGAGACGGAAGCTCTAAATACTTCAATTTGTTTCTCCTCACTTAATTTTTAAGAAGAAATGATACTCTGAGAGAGACGAAGTAAATATAAAGCTAGTTGTTTGAAAAAAAGCTAAACATTTAAGAAGAAATGATACTCTGAGAGGAGACGGAAACATTTTTTTCATATTACATAAGTATTTCTTTTATATTTTTTTATAAGAAGAAATGATACTCTGAGAGGAGACGAAACTTTAAAAATTTTTATATTTCATTTTTACACTCTCCCCATTATAAGAAGAAATGATACTCTGAGAGGAGACGGAAACAATAAAAACATATTCGTATTCTCTTTCAGTTTCAACATAAAAGGAAATGATACTCTGAAAGGAGACGGAAACTACTATATTTTTATATCAAAAGTCAACACCTTTTTTATAAATAAGAAGAAAAGATACTCTGAAAAGAGACAACAACTTCCATATTTTAAAAATAGAATAAAATTTTTTTACTTTCTTCGGCAATACTAAAAAAATAATTAAATTAAAAAAACTGTATTTGAATTAATTTTCATTTACAGTTTTTTTATATCATTGTATTTTTTTAACCCATGTGTGCTAATATTAAGATGTTATGATATCAAATCTATAAAAGAAAGGGAAAAAAATTCATGTTAAAAAAATATAAAAGAAAGTTATCAGCATTCATATTTTCTGTATTTAAAATTGATAATAGCAGGTATTCTTATTGGTCTTATCGTTGGAATAATTGATACGATTTTTTGGAAGAGGATTACTTTGGATTGGAGATATTCGGAAGGAATATTTGTATTATTTTGTGCCTTTTTTGGCTTTGGCAGGATTTTTAATTGTTTTTATTTATCAAAAATTTGCTGGAAAGACTGGCAAGGGAATGGGACTAATTTTTGAAGTTGGGCATGGGACTGAAAAGGAGATTCCTTTGAGACTTATTCCAATTGTGACGGTTGCGACTTGGATTACGCATTTGTTTGGGGAAGTGCTGGGCGTGAAGGAGTTGCTGTGCAGCTGGGGGCGACGCTTTCATAGATTTAATAAGTACTTTAATTTTCCTGATAAGTCTAAAGTCTTTTTGGTAACAGGAATGGCGGCAGGTTTTGGCGGATTGTTTCAAACACCGATTGCAGCGTTATTTTTTGGTTTAGAAGTTTTAGCATTGGGAAATTTGCAGTTGTATGCTTTGCTTCCAGCTGTTGTTGCAGCATTTACTGCCAGTTGGACTTCATCTTTTTTAGGACTGGAAAAGTTTACTCATATTGTAAATACGAATTTGTCAATAACTCCAATGACATTTGTAAAATTTGCAATTTTAGGAATAATTTTTTTGGAATTGCTGGAAATTTATTTGTTTATTTACAAAGTTTCTTGAAAAAAATTTGTTGCAGAAAAAAATTAAAAATCCATATTATCGAATTTTTATTATTGGAATTTTTTCTTAGCATAATACTTTTTATTATTGCACGAAGGTCGATATACTGGGCTTGGAACAAATTTAATTGAAAACAGTTTTTCAGGGAAACCAATTTTTGGATATGACTGGATATTAAAATTATTATTGACAACATTGACATTGGCTGCTGGATTTCAAGGTGGAGAAGTGACGCCACTATTTTCAATTGGAGCTTCATTGGTGTTGTGATAGCGATTTTCTTGGTTTGCCGATTGAATTTGTTGCAGCTGCAGGTTATATAAGTGTATTTGGAAGTGCGACAAATACTTTATTAGCACCAATTTTTATTGGTGGAGAAGTTTTTGGATTTAATAATTTGCCATTTTTTGTGATAATTGTGATTTTTGCTTATTTGGTTAATCGGAAAATATCGACTTATGGATTGCAGAAAAATTATTTTGAAGAAATTGAGTAATTGATAAATAATGAAATAAAAATATGGAATTAAGGTAAAAATATAGATTAATATATATAAATTTTATATAATACTTGTAAAATATAGAATCGTAATCGTCTCACAATGATAAATTAATTTTAAGATTATAACTGTTTATGGATAATTGTAAAAGATAAAATTATAGAAATTAAGGTTACAGGTTTCTATAAATAATACAGAAGTGAAATAATAAGGAGGAAAAAAATGAAAAAGTATTTGGAATTTTGTTGGTTGGATTATTATCGATGTCGTTGGAGGCATAGCAAGGATGTGAGTAGAAAGGTGACAAAACCAGTAGGGATAAATCAGAATGTTTCTGTTAAAAATAATGAAAATAAGGATTTAAATGAAGAGTTTCCTGAACAAAAAAATGATTGGAATGGCTAATCCTGCTTCGGTTTATTGTGTGGAACAAGGTGTGAGTCGATTACAAAACAGAATAAAGATGGAAGTGAATATGGAATTTGTAAATTTAAGGATGGTAAAGAAGTTGATGAATGGGAATTTTATAGAAAAATCATGATTTGACGGAAAAGGGAGTTCCTGAAATTAATAAAAAAATAGTAAAGATGTAGAAGGTAACTGTTTGAAAGCAGTTGCCTTTTAAAAATTATACTATAAAATACTAATGTATTATTTCTCAATTTATGATATAATTAATGGAAAAAAATACAATAAATGATTTTTGAAAAATAAAAATTTGTAATTATGAAAAAAATAAAATAGGAGCATCTTTATGTGTGAAAAATGATATAGATTTGAATGAAGTGAGAAATAGGATAGATTTGATAGATGATCAATTAGTTAAGTTGTTGGAAGAACGACTTCATATTGTGCAAGAAGTAGCATTGTTTAAAAAAAGAACAGGTAAAAAAATTTTTGATGAAATGCGTGAGAAAGAAGTTGTTGCAAAAATTTAAAAAGTTCAAAATGAAGAATTGAAACATTATATAGAGATAATTTTTAAAGATATAATGGATTCTAGTAAGGAATATCAGAAATTTAGGATTGGAAGTACTCGAGAATATGTTAATGAGTTGGAATTTAAAGATAAACGGATTGGTTATACAGGAGTTCCAGGTTCATATGCATATGAAGTTTTGATTAATTTATTAAAAAAATAATACAAAAAGATCATAGTGATATAAAGGAAAGCAACATTTTAAATTTTAATTCACATACTGAATTAGTAAAGGCCGTTCATAATAATGAATTAGATTTTTGCAATTTTACCAATTGAAAAATTCGATTGTTGGAGAAGTGCGGGATAGTATTGATTTGATTAATAAAAATATTTATATAATTGGAGAGGTTCAGCATAAAATTGAGCATAACTTATTGGGGTTGAAAGGTAGTAAAATTGAGGATATAAAGAGAGTTTATTCGCATGAACAGGCTTTTGATGCAATGTTCTGAGTTTTTACAAGAACATCCTGGTTGGAAGACAGAAAAATGACGAATACAGCTTTAAGTGCAAAATATATTTCTGAAAAAAATAATGTGACTAATGCTTGTATCGCAAATATGAATACAAAAAGAAATGTACGATTTAGAATTATTGGCTCCAAATATCAATAATACGCAAGAAAAATTATACGAGATTTTTGTAATTTCAAATAAAAAAATGTTGTAATTGATGGCAGTGATAAAATTAGTTTAGTTACAAGTACTAAAAACGAGTCTGGGTCATTGGTTAATTTGTTACAAATATTTTATGAATATGGCTTAAATATGGTTAATTTAAAATCAAGACCGAGAGTGACTAAACCTTGGGAATATTACTTTTATATTGATTTTTGAAGGAAATATAAAGGATGTGAAAGTTCAGGAAGCATTGGAAAAAAATGAGAGAAAAATCTACATATTTACAAATTTTAGGAAATTACAAGGTTTATAATTTAAATTTGTAATTGAAATTTAGCAGTTATTTTTTAAAAATTTTATGAAGTAACAAAAAAATTAAATCATAAATTTTTATATATGTTGTTGTTATTGTAAAAATGTAGAAAGATATTAAATATGATAAAAAAATATTGCTTTATGAATACGAAATATATACAATGAATATTAAAAAAAGAGAGAAAAAAATGAGATTAGATAAATTTTTTTAGCAAATTCTGGGATTGGAACTAGAAAAGAAGTAAAGGAATTATTGAAAAAAAGATTGATTAAGGTGAATGATGAGATTGTTAAAGATGGGAAAATTCACGTTAATGAGAATGAGGATACTGTAAAAATATAAGGATGAAATAATATCTTACAAAAAGTTTGTTTATATAATGTTGAATAAGCCTAATGGCGTGATTTCTGCGACTGAGGATAAAGTTCATAAGACAGTGATTGATTTGCTTTGGTGATGAGTATCGGACTTTTGAGGTTTTTTTCCTGTTGGGCGATTAGATATTGATACTGAAGGATTGCTGTTGTTAACAAATGACGGAGTTCTTTCGCATAATTTATTATCGCCGAATAAAGCATGTTGATAAAAAAATATTATGTGGAATTGGAAAAATTGCTTACAAAGATGGATATTGATAAATTGGAAAAAGGTGTGGAATTGAAGGATTTTACGACAAAAGATGCTAAAGTGGAAATCATTGAAAATAGTGAGGAATCTGATAAAATAAGGGCTTATATTACAATTAGTGAAGGTAAATTTCATCAAGTAAAAAGAATGTTTAAGGCAGTGGGAAATGAAGTAGATATTTGAAGCGAGTAAAATGGGTACTTTATCACTTGATGAAAACTTGAAATTAGGGTGAATATAGAGAATTAACTGAAGATGAATTAACAAAAATTAAAGGAGAATTTTTAAAATGAAAAAATACGGACTTTTAGGAGAAAAAAATTAGGACATAGTTTTTCAAAAGAAATACATGAAATATTTTTTGAATTGACAAATAGAGATGCGAAATATGATTTGATAGAAAAGAAATGTCGGAAATTCCCTGAATTATTGGATGAAGTTAGAGAAGGAAAAATATTCAGGAATAAATGTGACAATTCCTTATAAGGTTGAAGTAATGAAATATTTAGATGAGATTTCGCCAATTGCTAAAAATTGGAGCAGTGAATACTGTAAAAATATGAAAATGGGAAATTAATAGGAGATAATAGTGATTATTTTGGATTTTTGAGGACATTGGAATTAAATGATATTGATGTAAATGAAAAAGAAAGTGTTGGTCTTGGGGACTGGTGGAGCTTCAAAAGCAATTTACAATGTCTTAATTGATAAAGGTGCAGATATTATTTATCTAGCAACAATTTTGGATAATGATACCTTTAAGACTAGGGAAGAAGATAGATTGATAAGATATTCTGGAATAAGAAATTTGAGAGATATTGAATTAATCGTGAACTGTACGCCAGTTGGAATGTTTCCACAAGTGGATGCGTGTCCGTTGGAAGATGTAAATATTATTAATACAAATGCTGTTGTTGATATTGTTTACAATCCTGAAGAAACAGTTCTTATGAAAAAAATATAGATTGAGAAATACGAAAAACAGCGAATGGATTAATGATGTTAATCTCTCAAGCGATAAAAATCTGAAGAAATTTTGGAATGGAGAAGAATACGATAAAGAAATTTTTGGATACAATTTACAAAAATTATCTGAAAAATTGTATAAATAATTGAAAATAGAAACTTTTTATAAACTAGGAAAAATAAAAAAAGGAGATTTTGATGAAAAAAATTATAACAGGAGTTTTAATATTGGGAGCAACGAATTTGATGGCAATTACGAATCAACAAATGATAGATTCAGGAACTAAAATGCAAGAAGATATTTTTCAAAAAAATATTTTAAAGTGAACACAAATTCTAAAATGAAAAAAAGATGTTAATGTTTTGAGTGCGATGTATTCTGAAATATTATCAAAAATGTATCAACAAAATAGATCGCTTTATGAAACTGAATTTTTTCGAAAGCACAAGGTAAGAGAAGATCATTATTTAGAGAAATGTATGCTTATTATACTGATTATGTGGATGAATATTCAAAATTTTCTAAGATTCTTTAGCGATACTATTACCAGATCAAGGAGATTTTTCAAGTGTATTATTATACAAATACATTCATGTTGTTAGAAACATTTAATTTGAATATGAATACTTATTTAGAAGCTCTAAAAAGATAGAAAAACATTGGATGAAAACATAAAAACTATTAATAATTACTTGTATCATAGGGGAGATTCTAAAACTTTAGAAGATTATGAAAAAAATGTCAAGTCAAGAAATGAAGGCACTTGTTGATGCAGAATATGTAAAATTAAATAACAAAATTGATACAGAATTAAGTAAAAAAATGTCTGAAGGAGTAAAAACAAAGACAAGGAAATTGATGAAATCTAGTTTAAAGAGATTAGAAAAATGTACGATAAGTATGATGAGAAATTTTTCAGAGTATATTAACGGAACTTCATTGAGTTCTCAAGAAAAAGAGAAAATAAAATTAGTTAAGTTTGAAACAATTTCAAATATAAAATTTATGACAGAATCTTTAGGAAAATAGTAAAAAAATAAGAACAGAAGGAGAATTAAGAAATTGGATAAAAAGATCAGAAAAAAATTAAAAAAATGATAGGTAATGAAAAAAATTTAACGGATTTTTAATTTAAGAGTATATGATCAGTTGGATGATTTTGCCTCAGAAGTGTTAAGACCAGAAAAAAATTGATAGATTATGTTACAGCTAGAAGAGAATATTTATTTGATTCAGAAGAAAGCGTGAAAAAAATATTTTACAGAAGATGATTTGGAAGGAGAAAAATTAATACGTTTGGTGATTTTTTTATTATCATTATTTAATAAAATATAGCCACGGATATTTGTATAAATTTGGTGGAAAAGGGTTTACTGATGGATTGAAAAAATTTGATCAAAGAAGAGGAATTGATCTAGAAGATTTGGATATCAATTGGGAAAAATATTAAAAGAAAGAAGACCTTATGAAGAATCTTTGATTGATATTTTTATATTCGATGTTGAGTTATGAATTAAATAAAAAGGATATGAAATTTTTGGAATTAATATGGGTTATGAATCAGTGATTTATTATGTAGTTACTCAAGATGTTTATGATCGTATTAATAAGGATTCAGAACTATTTAGAATCTTTGATTTATCATTATTAGAAGGGATTTATGATGAAATTTATGAAGTTGAAGAAGATATAAATTCTGAGCTTGTGAGTTGGAGATTTCTTGAGAAGAAAGTAGATGGATATCACACACTAAAAGTAGATAAAAATTATAATACATTGATTGAAAATGTAGATGAAGATAAATTGAAAATAATTTTTATAAATTGAGAAAGGAATTTAATGATTAATTTTTGAAACAAAAGATATAAATATGTTATTGAGTATGTTGAATATGAAACTTAGGGATGAGTTTTCAAGTTTGTCAAGTTTAACTAGTTATTATAATGTAGATAAAGAGGTTTTATTAGAAAAAAATGAAAGCGAATGGTTACGAATATGTTGAAGATAGTAATCAATTTAAGAGAATTTAGATAAAAGAAAAAAATACTAGAGAAAGGAGATAAAATGAGAAATATAGTTTTAATTGGAATGCCTGCTAGTGGGAAAAGCACGATTGGTAAAATGTTGGCAGATGAGATAGAATACAAATATTTTGATGCTGATCATCATCTTGAAAAGCAAGAAAATCGTAAAATAAGTGATATTTTTGCAGAAGATGGAGAAGATTATTTTAGAAATTTGGAAACGAAATATTTAGGTGAACTTGCTCAAAAGGAAAATATTATAATTTCTACAGGTGGAGGGGCGGTAAAGCGAAAAGAAAAATATTGATTTAGTAAAAAAAGTGGAATAGTAATTTTTTTAAATAGAAAAATTGAAGATATTACTAAAGAAAATCATAAAAATAGACCACTTCTTCAAGATATAAATAATCTTCAAAAATTATATTGTGAAAAGAATTGATTTATATAATAAATATGCAGATATTGTTGTGGAAAAATGACGATACTTTGGAAAATGTTGTAAAAAATAATAAAAAGAATTGAAAATAAAAAAACTTTTTAGGAAGTAGTTTTGGAAAGGTAAGAGAATGAAACAGATATTAGTGATAAATGGGCCTAATTTGAATTTTTAGGAATTAGAGAAAAAGGAATTTACGGAGACGATGATTATAAAAGTGTTTGTAATTATATAAAAGACAGCTTTCAAGGCAAGGAGCTGAAAATAGAAATTTTGCAATCTAATTCAGAAGGAAAGATAATTGATTTTTACAAATGGCGTATCATAATCAAGTAGACGGAGTTGTAATAAACCCTGGAGCGTACACATTACAGTTATGCTATTCACGATGCAATAAAATCAATTTCGATACCGACAGTGGAAGTTCATTTAAGCAACATACATGAAAGAGAAGATTTTAGGAAAAATATCTGTGACTTCTCCAGCCTGTGTAAAACAAATTTATGGAAAAGGAAAAGAAGGTTACATAGAGGCAATAAATTTTTGTTGAATGATGTAATTGGAAAAATAAGTTTTGTTTAAAAATATGTAGAATAAAAATTACTTAGAATAGGAGATAATAGCAGAAATATGGATGTAAAATATGATAAAAAGTGTTGATATTTGCAAAAGTAGCAATACGAATGTCCATTCTTCAAGAGAAGAAGAAAAAAACTTATGAAAGAATATGCTAAAGAAGGTATAAAAAAACAGCTGCTGCTGATGTTGGAGGTGCAATACCCTAGTTCAAGATTCAAGTTTATTGAAAGTGCATTATTAGCTGCAAAGAGAAATAATTTAATTCAAGATAGACATATCCACGATGGAGCAGTTATTGGAGCTGTAAGAGAAGCAATGAGTCAAATCGAGAGTAATATTAATGGATTAAGTGTCGGTGGAAAGATAGGAATTGCACGTTATGGAGAACATTTGGCTATTGCAATTTTTTTAAGTGTTGGAATATTGCAGTTTAATGAGGTTATAAGTGCTGTTGCACATCGTTCGATAGCGATTTTAGAAGAAGAAAAATAAATTTATAGAAATAATAAATAGGAAATAGCATTTAAGAAAGGTATTGTGTAAAAAAATATGGGAGATAAATTATTTAAAAATACAGAATTGTTTATTTTTGATATGGATGGACTTTTGTTTAATACAGAAGATATTTATGTGAATGAGGGAAAAAGAATTGCCAGAGAAAATGGGCTATGAAATAACACAAGAATTGTCAGAAATGACAATGGGATTAACAAATAATGTAGCAAGAAAAAAACTTATAAAAGATTATCTAGGACAAGAATTTCTTTCGATGAAATGGTTGATGAAATACATTCAATAATATGTGAAAGAGCCGAAAAGGAGAAGTTGATTTAAAATTAGGAGCATTAGAATTATTAAACTTTTGAAAGAAAATAATAAAAATGGTTTTAGCGACGTCTTCTAATCGAAAATTGGCTACAATTCTAACAGAAGGTAAGGATATTAGAAAATATTTTTGATCATTTTATAACTGCAGAAGATGTGAAACATGGGAAACCAGATCCAGAAGTGTTTTTTATTGCTGCAAAAAGAGGAGAAGCAAAGCCTGAAAAATCAATAGTTTTTGAAGATCTCGTTTAATGGAGTAAGAGCTGCACATTCAGCAAAAAAACTTTTTCCTTTTTATGATTCCAGATAAATTACAACCAACAGAAGAAATCAGACAAAAATATTTCAAAAATTTGATAATTTATTGGAAGTTATCAATTATTTTGAAGGAAAAATAAATCGTAAAAATAAAAAAATTTTCATTTTTACTTCTTGCCATTTAAAAAATAAGGTATACTTAAAATGTAAAGAGAATAATAGGAGGTATTAATATGGAAATTTTAGCTATGATATTAGCAGGCGGAAGAGGATCAAGACTTGACATCTTATCAGAAAAAAAGGGTTAAAACCAAGTGTACCTTTTTGCTGGTAAATTTAGAATTATAGATTTCGCATTGAGTAATTGCTCAAATTCAGGAATTTATGATGTTGCATTATTAACACAATATTTACCTTTGTCGTTAAACGAACACATTGGTTCAGGAAAACCTTGGGATTTTTGATAGAAGAGATTCAAGTATAACTATGTTACAACCACATGAAGGACCAGGAGGAAGTGCTTGGTATCAAGGAACAGCTGATGCTATCAGACAAAATATTGAATTTATTAAAAAAATAAAAATCTAAATATGTATTAATATTATCTGGAGATCACATTTATAAAATGGATTATAGATGGATGTTAAAAAGAACATAAAGAAAATGGAGCTGAATTAACAGTTGCAGCACAACCAGTTCCAATAGAAGAAGCAAGTAGATTTGGAATATTTGAAGTAGATGAAAATAAACAAATTCTTGATTTCCAAGAAAAACCAGCAGAACCTAGAAGTAATCTAGCTTCAATGGGAATTTATATTTTTAACACAGATGCATTATTAGAATATTTAGAAAAAAATTAGAAAATCAAGACTTAGACTTTTGGAAAACACGTAATTCCTTCAATGATTAAAGAAGATAGAAAAGTATTTGTTCATTGCTACGATAGTTATTGGATGGATGTTGGAACATATGATTCTTACTTAGCAGCAAACTTAGATTTGATTAAAAAATCAGAAGAAGTTGGAATTGATTTATATGATCCAGGATGGAAAATTTATACAAGAAGTGAAGACTTGGCACCAGTAAGAATCGGTGAAACAGGTAGTTCACAAAATTCATTAATTTGTAATGGATGTAAAATAGAAGGAACTGTTCAAAATTCAGTATTAGGACCTGGAGTGACTGTAAGAAAAGGTGCTACTATTAGAAATAGTATCGTATTTAGTGGAACATATATTGATGAAAATACACATCTAGATACAGTAATTGTTGATAAAAAGGTTTATATTGGTAAAAATTCATTTATTGGACATGGTGAAGCAAAAAGTTCCCAATTATGAAAAACCAGATGTTTTATCATCAGGAATTACAGTAATTGGTAAAGGTGCCGTTATTCCTGAAGGAGCATTAATTGGTAAAAATGTTAGAATTTTTTGGTGAAGTTAAATTGAATGAAAATAATAAATATGTACCAGTTGGAGAAACAGTAAAAATAGGAAGTGATTAATTTGAAAATAGTTTATTTAGCATCAGAAGTAGCTCCATTTTTTAAAACAGGTGGATTAGCTGATGTTATGGGTGCTTTGCCTAAAAATGCAAGAATTGGGTCATGAAGTTTCTATTATAATGCCTAAATATGATAAGATACCAGTTAAATACCTTGAAAAACTTGAATGGGTAGCAAGATTAGAAAAGTCATGGAGATATTTTTAATCTAGTTAAATATCCAGATGATAAAATTAATTATTATTTTATTGAAAATAAAAGCATTATACGAAAGAGGTCATGTTTATGGTGATAATGATGAAGATATACAATATGCGATGTTTTTCTGAATTAGCACTTAGATTTCTAAAAAGAAATTAATTTACAACCAGATATATTACACTGTAATGACTGGCAAACTGGACCAGTACCTTATTTCTTAAATGTAAGATATAATAATGATCCGTTTTATTGGGATATGAGAACAGTTTATTCGATTCATAATTTAATGTATCAAGGAAGATTCTCAAAATATTCATTTGAAAGAATGGGTTATGATATTGGTGGATACGATTTGAATTTTATGGAAATAGGAATTGGTTATGCAGATGTTGTAAATACAGTAAGTCCAACTTACGCAGAAGAAATTAAATATCCTTATTTTGCAGAAGGATTAGAATGGATAACAAATACGAAAAATATATGGAATTTTTAAAATGGAATTGATGTAGATGAATTTGATCCAGAAAAATCCAGATGTAATACCATTTAACAAAGATTCTCTAGATAAGAAAAAAAGAAAATAAATACAGATTACAAGAAAAAAATTAGGGTTACCAAAATCAGATGTTGCTTTAATTTCTTTGGTAACAAGATTAGTTGAAGGAAAAAGGACTAGATTTAGTATCAGCAGTTTTAGAAAAACTTATTGCAAACATGATGCAGTTCAAGTAGTAATTTTAGGTAGTGGAGATAGATTCTATGAAGACTATTATAACTATTTGACAAATAAATATCCTGATAAGTTCAAAGTTTATTTAGGATATAATCCTCATTTAGCAAAATGAAATTTATGCTGGAAGTGATATTTTTCTTAATGCCTTCGAGATACGAACCATGTGGATTAAGTCAAATGATAGCTATGAGATTTGGTACAATTCCTGTAGTTAGAGAAACAGGTGGATTAAAAAGATACTGTTCATCCTTATAATGTATTTACAAATGAAGGAAACGGGTTCTCATTCACAAACTTTAATGCAGATGATATGTTGTATACAATAAAAAGTAGCAGAAGGAATCTATTATGATAGACCTGAAGTTTGGAAAGATTTAATAAGAAGAAATATGGAAGCTGATTTTTTTCTTGGGATAAAAGCAGCTAGAGAATATGTGAAGTTGTATGAAGAAGCTAAAACTCATTAGATAATTGTTTTTATTGAATAGTTTGAAAAGAGAAGTGATAAAAACTTCTCTTTTTTTGTTTCTCTTTTTTAAGTAAATAATATTTTTGTAAATTTATTAGTATAATAAAATTGTTGAATATATAGATATTATTAAACTTTTGATACAATAACATTTTTATAATTAATTTAAAATTAATAAATCAAGAAAAATTATTATTTAATTGAAAAATAAATATGTTGATACTAATACAGAAATCAAGAGAGGATCAAGATTTCAGTAAGTATGTTTAGATTTTAGGATGAAAGTACAGGATAAGATTTAATTTTTATAAAGGAGTGAAAATAGATTGTTATCTACTTTTTTTGAAAATTTGGGCATATAAAAATAAAATGGAGAAAAAAAGAAAGAGTGGTTTTTATGAAATCTACAAAAAAATTATTTTAACAGCATTAATCGGAGTTTTAGCTTTAGGATCTATTGGTTATGCGGCTACGAAGAAAACTTCAAATAAAAAAAGCAGAATCTAAAGTTGCATCAGCAAAATTAACAAGAAAAATTTACTTGCGATAATAGAAGTGTAACAGTTGAAAATCTATCAACAGACAGAGTTAAATTAACTGAAAGTAATGGAAAAATCATATAATTTGAAATTGACAAGATCAGCAAGTGGAGAAGAATATAAAAGGTAGTGGAGTTTCTATTCACATAAAAGGAAATGAAGCTGCATTTACTAAAAATGGTCAAGATGAAGCTTGCTCTATGACTCAAAGCAATGCTGATAACAACACTGCATCATCACATTTATTAAGAAAATTTGATTGTGAAGGGTACCAAGACGTAACAGTTGAAAATTTATCAACAGATAAAGTAAGATTGGCTGATGGTTACGGTAGTATTTATGATTTAAATTCAGCTGTAGCTGCAAGTGGAGAAAAATATTCAAATGGAAATATTTCTATTCATATGAAAGGAAATGAAGCTGTTTATACAGAAAATGGAAAAAGATAAAAGTTGTAGCTTAAAAAGCACAGGAAAAGGTTCTATTGAACAACAAATAAATTAAAAATAACTAACTGAAAAAGTTGCTTTGTATAATTTAATTATATGAAGCAGCTTTTTTTCTATTTTTCGTTTTAATTTCTTGATTTTTGTGCTAAGACTTGGTAAAATAAATGTATGTTATAAAGGGAAAAATATAATTTGAGTTATTTACGAAAGGAGAGCTATGGAGACTTTAAAAGAAGAGGTAAATTCTAAAAATAATGCTCTGAAAAATAAAGATAATAAAGAAAAAAATCAAGAAGAAAAACAAAAATTCAGAAATTAATATAAAAAAATATTCGAAGAAATGTAGATTTAAAAAGAGAAATCACTAAAAAGTATATTAGAAAATATTGAGAGAGATGAAAAAGCTAGAGAAATTATAATTCGTAGGCTGTTGGATCAGAAGGTGTCAAAAGATATTAAAGAAGAAGAAGCGAAAAACTATTTCTGGAAAAACTGTCTAACTTTTTAGCAAATATTGTAGGAAGTAAAACGTTTATATTGGTATTGACAATATTTGTTGTAGCGTGGTTTGTTTATAATATAAGTCATTTTAAAGAAAATAAGGATACATTATCGTTGGTAAAATATTGGATTATCTGGTGTAATGATGCTGTTTAGTTCATTGATTATTCTTGGACAAAAATAGAAAAGAAAAGATTGGAAGAAAAATCAGAGAATGATTACAAAGTTAACTTAAAAATGAGATTGTTATTGAAGATTTGCATTATAAATTAGATGAAATGTTGAAAAAGCAAGAAGAAATTTCAGATAGAGTTTCAAGTTTGGAAGGAAATCCAGAGCCTATGAGAAAAAAAGATCTGAAAAAATATAAATTTATTGACATTGTTGATAAATAATTTTTTTATATGGATAGAAATACTTAAAATAAGGGAAAAGAAAATGAATATATTTGAAATAGAAAAATACCTGAAACTGAGGAAATTTTTAGAAATATTGGCTCAGGGTGATAATGTTAGGATAGAAAGAATTTTATCTAATGGGCAAACTACAGATTGGATGATTCAAGATGAAAAAGAGTTTGTTGTATTGTTACAGGGAAATGCGACTATTGAATTTGATGATAGAGAAATTCATTTGTCGAAAGGTGATACTTTGATGATAAATGAGAAAGAGAAACATAGAGTTAGTTATACTAGTGAATCTCCTATTTGTATATGGTTTTGTGTATTTTTTTAGTTAAAAAGATGGTTGTATAATTTAAAATAAAGTTTAATCATAAAAAAAGGTTTTATGACTACAATTAGCTTGTTTGAGGAGAACAATTATTAAAAGAGCTTAGCTCTAAAAAAGGAGAGAAAATGGGAATATTATTTGTAGTATTTGCTTTTAGTTATTGTGATTGTATCTGGAATACCGATGGCTAAAAAGAAATTAGAAGAAAATAAAAAAATTTAAAGAGTATACAGAAAATACTCAATTGGGAAAAAAATGAAATTGTTGGTAAGATTAAGGACGAAAGAACTGTAAATGATAAGTTTATAAGTGCAATGTTTTATGTTGGAATTGTGTTTTATTGGTTAGTGGTATTGGACTTATTGTTAATAATGGAAATGAGAATAAAGGAATTTTCAAGAAAAAAATTCGGGTGTTGTTGTAGGGTCTCAACCTGAAGTAGACACAAGCAATCAGCCTAAAGATGGTATAATGAGTATTGATACAAAATACAGACCAATCTAATACGCCAGTACAAAAATGAAACTTTGACAACTGATAAGATTGCGAAAAATGTAAAAGAGAAAGAGAAAGAATCAATAGATTGATTACAGAAAATAATAAAAAGAGTGAGAGTTTGATTGAGGAAATGACAAAAGACATTGAATCTAAAAATACAGAAAGTGCATTACAAAAAGGAGAAAAAGCTCTTCAAAGTATTAAAGAAGCGTCAGATAACTTAAAATGGTACTCAATGTATACCAACTGGAGATGCCAATTTTGATGCACAATGTAAAAATTATTAAGTGAAGGTAAAAATCTTTATAGTCAAAGACAAGAAACTGTTACTAAGACAATGGAATGGTTGAAAAAAAGTTGGACAAGATGTAAATGATGTGAAAGATACGATTGAATCAAGTAATATTGGTCAACAAGCTATTTCAGAAGGTAAAAATTCTTTAAGATTTGATAAAATCATTTAATGATAATACAAAAATAGTTTTAGATTCGTTATCACTCGTTATAAATATTAGGAGATGAGAATGAAAGATAAAAACCAATGCATTAAGAATACTAGATAAACAAAAAGATTGAATATGAAATTCATACATATGAATGGTCAGAAGGTACTAGTTCAGGGTTAGGAGTTGCTGAGAAATTGCCAGAATTAGTAGATCGTATATTTAAAAACTATTGTTTTGAAAGGGAAAAACGAAAAATTTACATGTATGTGTGATTCCGGGAGTCGCACATTTAGATTTAAAAAAAGTGGCGAAGGCTTGTGGAGAAAAAGAATATTGAGTTGTTACCACTTTCAGAATTAGAGAAAAATACAGGATATATACGTGGTGGTTGTTCACCAGTTGGTATGAAGAAAAAAATATGATACATTTTTGATGAGAGTGCTTTGAAGTTTGAAAAATAATAGTTTCAGCAGGGAAAAGAGGTCTTCAAATGGAAGCAGACACGCAGAAACTGATTGAAGTGACAGATGGAAAAGTTGCAGATTTACTATCTGAAACAGAAGGAATTTTTTTAGAATGTATTAAGATTTTGGAGGAATTACGAATTGAAGTTAAAAAAATGTTAGAATAATAAAAAAATTTTTCTTGGGAGTTTTTTTACTGTTCTTTTTGTTAACAGAATTTTTTTGATAATTAGAGAATATCTAAATGATTATAATGAGAGGAATCAAAAGAAAAAAAGATGGATTATGTAATTGTTCTTGGTGGGAAACTTTATGGAGAGGTTCCTTCAAATTCGTTGAAAAATCGTATAATGGTGGCAGTGAAGTACTTACTTGAGAATAAAGATACAAAAGTAGTAGTAACTGGTGGAAAAGGTCCTGGAGAGAAGATTACCGAGGCAAAAGCAATGGAAAAAGAACTTATAAAAATGGAATAAATCAAAAAAACGAATTATTGTAGAAGATAAATCTCGAAATACGGTACAAAAATTTCAAATATAGTTTGTTAAAAATAAAAAGAAGATAAATCGCTTGATATTTCTAAGAAAAAGAAGATTATGATAGTAACTAATGATTATCATATGTATCGAGCTAAAAATTGCACGTGCAACAGGATTGGAAAAAGGAAGGATTTGAAATATACGGATTGTCAGCAAAAACACCAATTATTGCTGCACCAAAAGCGTATCTTAGAGAATTTCTTTTCAAATGTGAAGTTTTGGATATTTGGAATTAATCAGGATTAATTGTGAATTATTCAATATTTAGAAAAGCTAAAATAATTAAAAAGTTTATAGTTTTTAGTCAAATAGAAAAAAAGTAGTTATAATAAATAAATTAAAAATCATATAAGATATCACTTTATATTTTTGGATATTTTATATGATTTTTTTATATTTATAGAAATTTGAGAGTGTCCAGAATTTTGTGTAAACCAATAGATAAAAACTAGTAAATTCAGTACTTCGCCATTCTATTTACACAAAAATTTTTATACTCGCTTAAATTAAAAAAATCTAAATATTTCATTTTTAAAAAGATAATTTATAGTAAAACATTCCCATCTTCATCGATTGCCTTATAAGCTGGTCTGATTAATTTCTTATCAACTAAAAATTTGTTCCATTCTATGCGCATTCCAACTAGCAATTCTAGCAAGAGCAAAAAGTGGGGTAAAAATATTTTGTGGAATATTTAAAAGTTTATATACAAATCCTGAATATAAATCAACATTTGCACAAATTTCGAAATTTTTCCTTTAGTTTCTTTTTCCAATTTCTTTTTGTAAGTTTTCAATATTTGAAAATAACTCGAATTCTTCAAGTGCATTTTTCTTTCGCTAATTCATAAGCTTTTTTTCTTTTAGTAACACAGCACGAGGATCCGAAATTGTGTAGACAGCATGTCCCATACCATAAATTCTACCTTTTTTTATCAAATACCTCTTTATTAAATATTTTTTTCAAATATTCTTTTTAATTTAACTTCATCATATGGATTAGTATTTTTTCTTAATATCTTCCACCATTTTTGTAACCATCGAATTTGCTCCACCGTGCATAGGCCCTTTCAAGGCTCCAATCGAGGCAGAAATTGACGAATATGTATCAGTTCTAGTTGAAGAAACAACATGAGAAGTAAAAGTTGAGTTGTTTCCTCCTCCATGTTCTGCATGGATAACTAAAATCAAGTCTAAAACTTCAGCTTCTAATTCTGTAAATTGATTGTCGCTTCTAAGCATGTGAAGAACATTTTGTGCAATGCTATATTCTTCCACTGGATTATGAATGATCAAACTCTTATTAAAATGCTTGTAATTACACGCTTGATAACAATAAACAAGAAGGCTAGGAAATTTTTGCAATCAAGTTTAAAGATTGATCAATCAAGTTTGAAAAGACTAACATCATCTGGATTTTTCGTCTAAAGTATAAAGACACAAGACAGAACGTTGAAGTTGATTCATTATATCTGTACTCGGTTTTTCTCAATATGAAATCTTCGATAAACTCATCTGGCAAATGCTGATATTCTTTCAAAGTACTGATAAACATTTTAATTCAAAATTAGAAGGAACTTTACCAAAAAGCAATAAAAGATATTGTTTTTTTCAAAGCAAAAAGTTTTTCCTTTTAAATAGAGATACAAGTTTTTTTCAATAGAAATACCACGATAATAAAGTTTTCCATCTGCTGGAATTTTTCCGTCCTTATCGATTGAGTATCCCTAAAAACAGAACCAATTTTTGTTAATCCAACAAGAACTCCTGTCCCATTTTTTTATTCCTAAGACCTCTTTTACATTTAATTTATTATAAATATCGTCTGAAATAGAATTATTCTCGGTAAACATAACTCCCAGCTCATTAATAAAATCAGTTTTCATGTTTTACCAACTCCTTATTTCAGATTTTCAATAATTTTATCTGTAAATTCAGTAGTTGTAGCATTTCCACCTAAATCTGCTGTTTTACAACCGTCAGTTAATGTTTTTAAAATAGCTTTTTCAATATTTTTAGCAAAATCATCAAGTTTTAAATATTTTTAACATTTCGATTGAAGAAAGTAGCAATGCAAGCGGATTTGCTTTTATTTTTTTCCTGCAATGTCTGGTGCTGATCCATGTACTGCCTCAAAAATAGCGATATCATCTCCAATATTAGCCCCAGGTGCAACTCCAAGTCCTCCAACAAGTCCAGCTACTAAATCAGATAAAATATCTCCATATAAATTCATTGTAACAATTACTTTGAATCTTTCAGGATTTGTAACAAGTTGCATACACATATTGTCAATAATAAGTTCTTCTAGCTCAATGTTTTTCATATTCTTTTGAAATTTCTCTGCAATATCCAAAAAACATTCCATCAGTGAATTTTTAAAATATTTGCTTTATGAACAACTGTAACTTTCGAAATTCCATTATTTTTTTGCATATTCAAAAGCACTTCTAATAATTCTTTCGCTTCCTTTTCTCGTAATTCTTTTCACAGCAATTGCACTAGTTTTTTTCTTCATTTTCATATTTTTCTTCACCAATATAGATTCCTTCAGTATTTTTCACGGAAAATAGCCAAATCAATATTATCATATCGAGTTTCAATTCCAGGCAAAATTTCTAGAAGGTCTAAAAATTTGTATATAAATCATATTTTTCTAAGATACACATTTATACTTCTAAAAACCTTTTTCCAATTGGTGTAGTAATAGGCCCCTTTATTGCAATTTTGTTTCTTTCAACGCTTTCATAAAGACTTTCTGGTATAAGTTCTCCAGTTTTTTTCATAAACATCCGATCCAGCATTTTTCAGTTTCGAATTCACAGGAACTTTTTGCTGCATCAAAGATTTTTACTAAACTTTCAGAGATTTCATATCCAATTCCATCTCCAGGTATTAATGTAATTTTTTTCATATTATCTTCCACTCTTTCTAAATTATTTTTTATAAATTACAGTAATTCTAGTTTAAATAAAGAGCTAATTTATTCGAAATTCTTTAACTCAAAAATCAAATTAGAACTACTGTTATTCACGTTTTAACTCAAAAATTCATCACTTGTAGCAAAATTTCAAATATCCACCAAATTTCAATATTTTAAGTCTCTTTCTGAACCATTGAATTTAGCAGGAATTCGATATTTTTAGTAAGATTTTTAACAATAAATCTTCCATTTATCAATGAATTTGGAATATCTGATAATTGTAATTCGTCATATTCATCGATGTTGTTGTAATCTTCTACATTTTCAAATTCTAATGGTATAATTCCACTGTTAATCAAGTTTGCTTTGTGAATTCTTGCAAATGATTTTGCGATAACAGCTTTTATACCAAGATAAAGTGGTAATAATGCAGCATGTTCACGGCTAGAACCTTGTCCATAATTTTCTCCACCGACAACAATTCCACCATCATTTTTTTCAGCTCTTTCTTTAAAATCTGGAATAATTGTTTCAAAACAGTGTTCAGATAATTTAGGAATATTTGAACGGAATGGCAATAATGCAGCATTCGATGGACAAATATCATCTGTTGTAATGTTATCTCCTGTTTTTAAAATAACTTTTTTAGTAAAGCTGTCTTTTAATTCTTCTCCAATTGGGAATGGCTTAATATTAGGTCCCATAACAATTTTTACAGATTCTCTTTCTTTTTTCGCCTCATCTTCATTAGGATTTGGGAAAATGAAATAATTATCTGAAACTTCAAATTTTTCTGGCTCATCAATGATAATTTCTGCCCCCAATTCTCTTGGATCTGTTAAATATCCTGTAATTGCTGATGCAGCAGCTGTTTCTGTACTAACTAAGTAAACTCCAGCACTCATTGTTCCACATCTTCCCTTGAAGTTTCTGTTAAATGTTCTAAGTGAGATTCCATCTGTTTTTGGTGCTTGTCCCATTCCGATACAAGGTCCACACGCAGCTTCTAGTAATCTCGCACCAGCCGCTATAAATTTAGCCAATGCTCCATTTTCTGAAATCATTTTCATAATATTACTTGAACCTGGCGATAAAACAAGACTCACATCTGGGTGAACTTTTTTCCCATCTAAAATTGCTGCAAGTTTCATAAAATCTGAATAAGATGAATTTGTACATGAACCAATTGCAATTTGATCAACTTTCAATTTTTTGTCTTTTGGAATTTCATGCACATTATCAGGACTATGAGGAAAAGCTGCAAGTGGCACTAATTCATCCAAATTAACAACTAATTTTTCATCATAAACTGCATCCTCATCAGGCAATAATTCTACAAAATCTTCTCCACGTGATTGTTTTTCCAAGAAAGTCTTAGTATTTTCATCACTTGGGAAAATTGAAGTTGTAGCTCCTAATTCAGCTCCCATATTTGTAATAGTGGCTCTATCCTCAACAGATAGTGATTTTATACCTTCTCCAGTATATTCCATTACAAATCCAACTCCACCTTTTACTGTCAATTCTTTTAAAACATATAAAATTATATCCTTAGCTGATACCCAAGGTTGTAATTTTCCTCTAAGCTCAATGTTATAAACTTTTGGAACTTTTAAATAATAAAGTCCTCTTGCCATACCAATTGCAACATCAAGTCCACCTGCTCCAATTGCAAGCATTCCAAGTCCTCCACCAGTAGGGTGTGTGACTGTCTGAACCAATCAATATTTTTTTCCTGGTTTACCAAATCTTTCCAAATGCAATCTATGACAAATCCCATTTCCAGGTTTTGAAAAAACAATATTATGCTTTTCAGCTGATGTTTTAATAAATTCATGATCATCTGCATTTTCAAAACTTGATTGTAACATATTGTGATCGACATAAGCCACAGAAATTTCCGTTGCTACTTTGTCAACATTCATTGCATTTAGTTGTAAATACGCTATCGTTCCCTGTGGAATCTTGTGTAAGTGTTTGATTAACTCTTACGGCGATTTCGTTACCTGCTTTTTAATTCTCCTTTTTAGAAGATTTTTCAAAAATCTTGTACGTTAAACTCATACCCATGTCCTCCTGAACTCAATTTTATTTTTATGGATATATTATAATACCAAATCATTGAATAAGTCAATAAATATATTATATATTTTATTTATTTTTATATTTATTTCGCAAATACTTGAAATTTACATATATATATAGATTTTAAGAAGATTTTTTTCTTGATTAATTCACACGAAATTTAAGAAAATTAATAAAAAAATTGTGAAATTATGATTTTCTAGTCCATTGAATTAGATTAAAAATGTGCTATAATTAAAAACAAATGTTATTTTTAAAAAGAAGGGAGTAATGTATGAAAAATTAGTATTGTCATCGTTATTTTTAGTGGCATTACTAAGGATTTTTGTGATTGTAATTTTATAAATGGTCCTGATTTATTATTAAATAGAATGATAAATAAAGTAAAATCTGAAAAAGAAAACAAATGACATTTTTGTGATTCTGAAGATATGAAAATGGCTTTATTATTTAATAGAAAATGATAGCTATGATTTAACTTTAGGAGTTGGATTGAAATTGACAGATCAAACAACAAATGAAGAATTTAAAAACAGATTTTATAAAAATTGGAAGAATACAAGACTTTTTCTCAAAATTAGATACGAGTAATTTGGGAACAGTGCCTTTACCTGATAAAGAAGATTAGATTTTATGGTTTAATGCCAGAAGAAAATAATTTTTATAATTGGAAAAATATGTTTATGATGTAAAAACAAAAAAACTTCAAAAATTTTATGGAAGTACGACAGGTAAAAGAATTATTTAGTCAAATAGGATTGTTTGATAGATTACCAAATGTTGAATATATTGACGAGGTTATTTTTTTAACAAAAAGTTATCAAAAATTTAGTAATTTGACTTTTAAATGTAATTTGCATAAAGCAAGAAAATAGGAATTTATTAAAATTAGGAAAAAGCTATTTTAGTAAGAATATTGGGAAACTAAGCAATGAATATTGGTAGGTGGTTATATTCTTTAAAATAGTTTTTTTATTATGAAAATTTTGATATCTTTTTAAAAAGGTATAAATATTATAAAAATAAAAAAATAGCGAGAGAAGGCGATAAAAGTGTTATTAGGTGGAAATGAAACTACAAAAAGATTGACAGTTTTGCGATTAATGAGTTGAAAATACCGAGTATAGTGCTTATGGAAAAATGCAGCGATTTCTTTTTGTAAAAACATATTGATGAAAAATGAGGACAATTTTCTTATTATTTGTGGAAAAGGGAATAATGGTGGCGATGGTTATGCGATTGCACGACAATTATTTTCAAAAGGAAGATAGTGAAGATTTTTTGTATAAGTGATGAGAAAATGAGTAATGACTGTTTTGTAAATTATGAAATTTGTAAAAATTCTGGAATTGAGATTTTCTATAATTTGGAGGGACTTGAAAAATTATTCGTAGAATGTGATGTTGTTATTGAAGGAATTTTTGGAACAGGGTTGAATTCTGAGATAAGAGGCGTTTACAAAGATGTGATTTTGAAAATAAAATGAAAATTGTAAAAAGAAAAAAAGTTTATTCGATTGATATTCCGTCTGGAATTAATGGAGATACTGGGGATATCATGGGGATTTTCGGTGAATGCAGATGTTACTATTTCTTTTGTGACTTACAAAAAAGGGATTCTTGAATCCTGTAGCGAAAAAAATATTTAGGTGAAGTAATTGTTGAAAATATTGGTTTAAATGAAGGAATATTATTCAGCTTGTGAATGAGTATTATTTGACTATTGAAATGATTAAATCTTTTCATGTTGAAAGAGATGAAAATTCTCATAAGGGTGATTTTGGGAAAAGTGTTGATTTATGCTGGAAGTAGTGGGTTTTATGGAGCTGGGAATCTTGTGACAAAAATCTTGTGTGAGAAGTGGAACAGGATTAACGACTTTGATTACAGATAAGAATAATTTTTCGTTGAATGTGTTTGTGCCAGAAGCTATGAGTTTTTCCGATAAATTTTTGAAAATATAGAAGAAAGTTTTGAAAAATTAGAAAATGAAATCTTAAATAGTGATGTTATTGCAATTGGGCCTGGAATTGGAAAAATCAAAAATCACTTGAGATTTTTAAAAATTAATTAGTATTGAGAAAAATAAAAAAAGGTAATAAAATTCGTTTTTGTTTTTGGATGCAGATGTGTTGAATTTATTGTCAGAAAATCAAGAATTATTTGAAAAAAATACAGAATAGAAGTATTTTAACGCCACATATAATCGAATTTTCAAGATTAACAGGTTTTTTCGTCAAATGAAATTTTTGGAAAATAGATTTCAAAAAGCGATTGATTTTGCAAAAACATAAAATTGTATTGCTTTTTAAAGGGGAAAAAAATACGATTGTAACTGATGGAGAACAACTATTTGTAAATAGTACTGGAAACTCGCATATGGCAAACGGTGGCATGGGAGATTGTTTAACAGGAATTATAGCTTCATTTTCTGGTCAAAAGTATGATTTGTTACATTCTGCCTTGATAGGTGCTTATTTGCATGGATTTATTGGAGATAAATTATTGAAAGAGCAGTATGTTGTTAATGCGACACACATTATTGAAGGAATTTCTGGAGGAATAAAAAGAAATTTTTTGGAAGATGAATGATTTTTGTGAAGAGAAAGAGAGTACAGTAATCTATAAAAATTTGTTTTTATAGTAAAACTACTTTAAAACTAAACTCAAAAGGTATGGCTATTTATTCAAAAATCTAAATTTATACAATTTTAGTAATTTGATTTTAAATAGATTTGAGTATGCATACACATGTAGTAAAAAGTTTTGTTGTACTCTCTAGCATATTATAACTTTATAAAAAAATAATATTTCTTAAATTTTTAAAAATTTATTCTTTTATTTTCAAAATAATTTTTATAACAAATCTTTATCTCACTTTCTTAAAAACCTTCCAATACTTTTCATGTATAACCAAATTTGCAAAAATTATCTTGTTCAGTTTGAGATTTATTAATTAAAACAAGATTTTTTTCCTTGAAAATATTGAATGAGGGAAGCTGCTGGATACACGATAAGTGAAGTTCCACCTATAATTAATGTGTCAGCTTTTTGAAATTTCATTTATTGCTTTTGAAAAAGTAAGTTGGTCAGGTACTTCTTCATATAAAGTAACATCAGGTTTTATAATTCCACCACATTTTTAGACAGTGTGGAACACTTTCTTTTTCACAAATTTCCAAAAATTCTTCCAAATTATATTTTTTTACCACAATTAACACAAGTATTGCTATCAACTGTTCCGTGTAATTTTTAAAACATTTTTTTGCTCCCAGCTATTTTCATGCAAACAGTCAATATTTTTGAGTTATTACAGCCGATAATTTTCCTTCTTTTCTCCAATTTTGCTAAGTATTTGTGAGCAAAGTTTGGTTTGCATTTGGATAAACAAGATGTTTTTTTGTAAAAGTCGTAAAAATTCTTTTGGATATTTTTTTCATACATTGTGTGAGAAACAAGTTCCTCTGGAGAAAAATTTCTGTCTAACTTCAAACTGTAAACCCATTAGCACTTCTAAAATCAGGAATTCTGATTCTGTAGAAACACCAGCACCTCCAAAAAAAGACAACTTTCTTGCTTTCACCAATTATTTTTTTGAAGTAAATCAATTTTATTCATTTTTTTATCATCACCTTTTTTTCATTTTAAAAAATTTTTATTAATATATTATACAATATTTTTAGGAATTTGTTTTAATAAAACAAAAATGTCAATATAATGTCACAATAAAATTTCTAGTTTATTTTTATCCTTTGTGATAAAAATAATCATAACTTATGATATATTTCACTTTATTAATGTTTTCAAAATTTTTTTGACATTTTACAAGAATTTATCATGAGTTATATTTTATTTACTAAATTTATAAAAGAAGATTAATGATTAAAAGATGTTTGGAGAAAAATGAGAAAATTAAGAAAAAAACAAATAGATAAAATTACATTAATGCAGGATAAAAAGTATAAAAAGGGAAGAGGAAATGAAAAAAATTTAGTAAAAAAAGTTCTGAATATATATTTATCAGGAATTGTATTTGTATTTGGAATAATTTTTTACAGTTGGAAAATTAAATCCGTCCCTTAAAAAGTATAGAATATCAGTATTTAAAAATCCAACCAAACAGGAGATAGAGAATATATTTTTGACAGCCCAGCTTAATTTTTAAAAAAATATCCTGAACAGTCAAAAAAATGTTGGATGAAGTTATAAGATACAAAACCAGAAGCTTCTACGTATTTAGCTAATTATTATCTGAAAAAAAGGTGACAATAAAAATTTTGAAAAAAATGGAATCTTTATGGAAGGCAGCATAATTTGATAGAAGCGGAATACAATCTAGGAGTTTATTATGAACAATATAGATATAATCAAGAAAAAGCAATGGAAGTTTATGAAAAATATCTTAAAAATTTGAGCAAGGTAAAGTTGAACATCCGTCAATATTAATGGCGATTAACAATCTTGCAAATATATATGCTAAAAAGAAATAAAAAGTTGAAGCAGAAAGACTATATAAGGAATTGGAAGAAAAATGATAGAGATGGTATCTATAATTTTGCTTTTTAGAAGAAGAGAGGGCAAGTATGAGGAAGCGGAGAAACTTTATAAAAAGGCAATGAACCTGGGAGTTCCAAATGCTTATAAGGCACTAGCCGAGATGTATGAAGGTTTAGGAAGAAATTCCGAAGCAAAAAGCATTGTATGATAAAGAAGCTGAAAATGGAGATACCAAAGCGATGTTTATACTTGGAATGAAATATAGTGATGAAAAATAATTTTGAAAAAAAGCAAAAAGATGTTTGATATGATATTACAAAAAGATCCAAAATACACAGATGTTTTTATTGAAATAGGAATGTTATAAAAAAATCAAAAAAACTATAAAGAAGCTGAAAAATATTATAAAAAAAGCTTTATTTCAATAAAAAAAACATGCGAGATATTTAACAAATCTTGGGGTTGTATATATGCTTCAACTTGAAGAAAAATAAAGCAGAAAAAAATTATACAAAGAGGCTATTCAGATGGGTGGAGATGGAAGTGAAGCAGCAATTTATAATTTAGGAATCTTGTATTATTCTAACAAAAAGATATAGAGAGGCAAAAATTATTAGAAGAAGCTGTTAATAAAGGAAATTTAAAAAGCAAAAATTTTTAAAGGAAATGGAGAAAACTAATGAATAGCAAAAATACGAATACAATAAATTTAGTGATAGCACAAAAAAATATGAGTGTTCAATCAAATGGAGATATTAAAATTACTTCGGATAGAGTATTAGCATTAAATGATGAAGCAAATGTACTTGTAAATAAATAAAAAAATATTTAAGGTGGAGATAAAAATGTATAAAAAAATATTAATTTCAATTTTAATGTTCGGTTTTTTTGGTAATAAGCTGTGGAAATTCAAAATTAAATAATGAAGAGAGAAAATAATAAATAAGGTAAAAAAAGTGAAGTCAAGGAATTTAAGAAAAATCCTTCAAAGGAGAAGGCAGAAGAACTATTTAAAAAAAGGTGAAATACAAAACGAGAAAAAACTATGAAATTGCAAAAATGTATTATGAAGAAGCCTCAGAGTTTGTACCAATGGCTAACTATTATTTAGCAATTCTTTACAGAAAAAGAGGAAGTGAGAGAAAATATATAGAATATATAAAAAGCCTCTGATAAAGGTGTTTTTGAATGCGAGTAAAGATATTTCACGGTATTATCAGGAAAAAGGAGAATTTGATAAATCTATAGATTATCGTATGAAAGTTGTTGAACAAGGTGATGAGTCTTGGTCAGATTTTATAATTTTTAGATTATGTTATTGGTAGAAAAGAGAATAAATTAAAAAGGAAATGAAAGGGAAAAAAATTATTAAATTTTTTTGAGAAAGAAGGAGAAAAAAATTATAAAGTAAGAGAATGGTTTTGCAAAATTTTTATAGAATTGAAGGTAGTTATGAAGAAGCAGAAAAAGATATATGAGAATGGAAAAAGAAAAATTATGAAAATGCAGAATTTTTTATTGGGAGATTTTTATTCAGAACAAGGGAAATACAGTGAAGCAGAGAAATGCTATTTAAAAAGGAATTGAAAAGCATGGAAGAAAAATTAAAATTATTATTTGATTGGCAGCAGTATATAAAGAACAGGGACGATATAAAGAAGCTAAAGAAATATATGAAGAATTAAAAAAACTTTAAAGATGAATCTATAAAAAGAATTGGCAGAAAAATTTAAAAGAGTTAGAAAGAGAAAAATAACTATGAGTAATATTTTTTGAAAAATGTGAGATGGATTAAAACAAATAATTTATGAAGTTAGAAATTCTAAATAAATGAGAGAGCGATGTTTAACTTAGGAGAATTATATCAGAAGGGGAAATAAAAAGGAGTAGGTAAGGAATGAAGAAATTATTATTAATTATATTGGTAATTTTCATAATATTTAGTTGTAGTCAAAAAAAGAAAATCAAATACAAATGGCAAAGGAACATATTGAAAAAAATAGGAAAAAAATGCTACAGCAAGAGATATAAACGAAAATGTAGGATAATGGGAAAATTTATTATGGGAGCAATCCTGAAAATGGCAATGCTTTATTTTTGAAAGAGTAGTAAAGGATAAACCAGAAGCCTCGAATTATCTTGCAGAATATTATTATGAACAAAAAGGTGATATAGAGAATGCAACAAAGTATTATTTGATAGCGGCTAAAAAAATGGAGATAAAGATTCACTAAAACGATTTACAACTTTTATATTTTGAAAGAGGAAATGATAAAGAAACTAAGAAAAATTTTTGAAAGAATTAGATGAAAAAGATACTGAAAATGATTTTTTTAATTAGAAAAGCTTCTTTTTAAGACAAAAAGAAAGATATGATAAGAGTTTAGAAATTTACGATAATCTTATAAAAAGGGAAAGTGGAAGGCTATACAGAAAAAGGAGTTTTTATTTTATGAAAATTTAGGTAAAAAAAGAAGAAGGAAAAAAAGTACTGGAAAAAAAGCAGTAAATAAAGGGAGTTCAACAGCTGCTTTTTGAACTAGGAGCAAAAATATCTTATAGAAAAAAATTATAAAGAAGCAAGAAAACATTATTTAATAAGATTAGAAAAAGGAAAAAAAGATGAAAGAGCCACTTCCACAGTAGGATATTGTTATGAAATGGAAGGAAATTATGAAGAAGCAAAGAAATGGTATAAAAAAAGCTGTTGATTTAGGTGAAAAAGGAATTTGCGTCTGAAAGATTACAAGACATAGGAAATAAGTAAGAAAGGGTATTAAATTATGGAAATAATAGATGAAGAGACAGGGTTTAACGATAAAACATATGAAATGCAATTAAAAATTGAGACACTTAAGAATACCTGAAAAACCAGATATTTTTTAGCAGATGAATAAAAAAATAAATAATTAGAATAAAAAAATTTAAAAATTAGAAAGTGAGAAAAAAATTATGAATTTATGGAAAATGAGGAACCTTTATATAAAAATATTTACCAATACTTTTATTTATAGCAGCGTTAAATATAGCTATTAAAAATGCTCTTCACCTGAAGTCGAAGTAAAAAATAATAAAAGTGATAATTATAAAAAAATATTTTGAATTATCATATTTAGGGATAGAGAAATAAAGAAAAAAATTATAAAAAAAGCACTGGAATATTATGAACAAGCTAGAGATTATGATAGTGATATGGCAGATGTGAGTATAGCAAATATATATTATAATTTTATAAATAAAGAAGAAGGAGAGAAAAAAATATAAACAAGCATATAATAATGGAATTTTTTGAAGTCGCTTATACATTAGGCAATATAGCTTATAGAAAAGGAGACTTTAATTTAGCAAAAGAATGGTATTTAAAAAGGAAGTGAGAAAGGAAATGAAAGATCAAGTATAGAACTAGCAAAAATTATTAATAAGTGAGAACAATGAAACAGAAGCTAAAAAATTTTTTTATTGAAAGTCGAAAATGGAAGTAGGGCAGAGGGGTTATATTACCTAATGACTATTTACTATAAAGAAAAAAAATAAAGGGAAAAATTAATGAATTAAAAAAATAAAAATGCTTGAAAAACAAAATGTATCAGATATCTGATGAAATGATGCTTTAAAATAGATTTGATGTTAGGAGGTGAAAGAGAAAAACAGATTATTTGAAACAATTAATAATACAGACAATCTGATAAGAATAAGAAAATATGAGGAAGCTAAAAAAAGAATACGAAAAATTTTTTTAGAATATAGTTTTGAAGGAAATTATTTTTTTAGGTACTATGTATGATGAATTAGATAATAAAAGCAGAAGCATTAAAGTATTATAAAATAGCTTATGAAAAAGGAAAAATGGGAATTTCTGCATACAAAATAGGAAATATTTATGAAGAAAAATAATAATATTATAGAAGCTAAAAAAATGGTATCAAATAGGAATTGATTTAGATGATTCACAATCATTGGTTTCATTAGGAGAAATAAAACTAAAAAGAAAGTAATGATGAAGACGCAAAAGGATTATTTTTAAAAAGGAATTGATAAAAAATGCAGAAGCTTTTGTTTGGTATGATAGCATATTATAAAAAAGAATAACGATAAAAAAAGCAAAAAGAAATAGCTGAAAAAAATAATATCAGAAAAAAAGGATTATTTTTATAATGATGTAGATTTGTATAGTACAGCATTACAAATTGTAAAAAATTTATTAAAAAAATAATAGAGGGATAAAGTAATGGAAAAAAATAAGTTCTATAAAAAGATTTAAATGTTTAAAAAAATGAAATTTATGAAATTAAAGATAAATCAAAAATTGGAAATAGAAATTTTGTTATAATGGCATGTCATTCTGGAAGTAAAGAAAAACCGAAAATATGTGTAGAAGATAATTTAGAGAAAATATTAAAATTGGTGATATTGTAGGTGTAAGAAGAAATAAAGAGACAAGTGTCTGTATGTCCTAAATGTCAAGGAAATTATTCAAAAGATAAGTTTATAGAAGGAATTTTATATGAAGCAGGAGGTCCGTGAAATGAAAAAAATATAAATGATGAAAAATTATTAAGTTTTGTAGAAAATGAAATTTTAAAAGCATAAAGAGGATTATTCAGAAAAAGAAATAACAAAAATTATTACAAATTTTCAATGAAATTATAAATGTTGGTCCTAAAAAAAGCAAATAGCATAGGAGACCTGTATATAAATTTCATAGGAAGTGATCATATGGCGGTGTATTATTTTTGAACATATATGGACGATAGAATTATTAATTAAAAATTTTAGAAAATTCTTCAAAAAAACAGAGCAAGAATTATATTTTTGTTCATCTGTATTAAATGATTTATATTATTTTTGTACTTGATGATTCAGATAAATTTAGTAAAGATGAGTACTGGTCTGAATTTAGAAAAGTAAAAAAATTATTATATCCCTATTCAGATAAATTTTTATGATGGATTACTTGAAAAAAATATTGGGAATTGTTGTTGAAAAATGAAGGTGTGGAAAAGATGGAGGAAGAAGAAGTTACTTGAAAGGATGAAGAAATTGGAAAAAGAAAAATTAGAGTACTTAATGAAAATGTAAAAATAACTCCTTATATACATTCGGGGTCACTTAATGTTACCAATACTGTTATTTCGGTTCATAATTATACAACAGATTCATTGTATTTAAATTCAATAGAGAAAGTTTATTATAAAGATATAAATGAATTTTTCAAAAAAACCATATTTTTTTCTATTAATCAAGAATATCCGGAAGACGAATAAGGAGGTTAAAAAAATTGAAAAAAATACAATCTGGTTCAAAGATACCTTTTTCTGTAGACGAATTAGATGAAATAGCTAAAAAAATAAGGGATTAAAAATATAGAAATAAAAAGAAAGTAAATTTTAAGGAGACTAAGAATAATGGGAAAAATATTGATAGAAATAAAAACAAAAAAAGATAATTATAAAGGAATTCAAGAATTTTTTTAAATTCTTTTTTAAACTATGTAAAACCTGATAGAATGAGAATAGTAGCCTCGTTTACAAATCAGGCTTATGATAAAAAAATTTAATGAAAAGAAATTTTTTGAAGAAATATCAAATGAAAAAAATATAAAAATAAGCATGTAACAATATATCTCAGTACAGATGATTTTACAGGTTCGATAGTATATGATCCAAATAGAATGTATGTTTCAATGAGTAAGGAAATATATATGGAAAAATGAAAAAGATGTTGATAACTTTATATCCAATATATTTCAAAAGACATCAGCAGATATTGATTTATTGAAGATAGAATGTACAGTTTTTTTGCAGAATGAAGAAGATATAGAAGGTTTTGAGGAATCGGGAGGAACATTAATAGAAGACAGAGTCGTAAAAATAGGTAATGAACTTAAAATAGATATAAGTAAAAATCCTGGACATACTAAAATGATTAATGGACTTCCGATAGGAGTATACTGGAAAATGTGGATAGGTCATGACTATTACAGGTATTTGTCTCAAAGGAAACTGTCTGAATATGATAACTGCTATGAAAACATAGAGCTGGAAGACAGTTCAAGGAAAATAGTGATGACTGAAACACTAGATGAATTTATAAGCGAAAAAACAGATGATATGAAATGGGACTTCAGAGAAAAGATGGAGTTGAAGAAAGTGGAGGAAATGCTGTACAACCTTCCAGAAGAGGATATACCTGATGAGGAGCTTCTTGAAGAAACTATAATTTCAAAAGATGGGAAAGCAGAATATACCTTGACATACTTTGATGATAATATGGAATGGATGGAGAAAGCCTATGCAACAAAATACTATTTGATTAAGCATTTGTTGGACGAGGAAGGAAACTGGATGAGTGAGGATGGGGAAATGACAAAGACAGGATGGATGAAGAATCTAGATCTTGAGAAATTGTACAATGGAGAGATTTAAATATGAAAGATGAAATAATTATAAAAAGGATGAATTATAGAATAGGAATACAGAAACAAAATGATTATCATATAAGACAAATAAATGGCAATAAAATAAATTTAGAAGAAGTATTAGAAATGTTTGAAATAAAATATAAAAAGTCACTAAAATTTAAATATGTTTCACAAGGAGTAGGATTAGATTTGATTGATGTAGTAGAAAATAATCATTATATATCTAAAAGTTTAAGCATAAAAAAATACTAAATGGAAAAATTTTTGGAAGTATTTGATGAAGATGAGAAAGAAGATTATGAATATTATTATTATATAAATCCAAATGCACCAATAGCATTGACATATTATCCAAATTATCCAGATTTAATAGATAATAATCTGCATAAAGTTCCTTTAAGTATGTTTACGGAAGATAAGGAATTTGTTTGTGAAGCTATAAAAGATTTTTTTGATAAAGGAAATACTGAAAAAAATAAAAGAAAATTATATTAAGAATAAGTGGATAATGGATAAATACAAATAATAAAATTAATTTTTTTAGAGTATTTATGAGAGGAATAAAATGTTAAGAGATTTTTAAAAAAAGAAAAAGAAATGCCAAAAAGAAGTTATAGAAAAATATAAAGGGCAAAGTGCCAGATGAGGTTATAGAAATATGGAAAAAAATTATGGATTAGGGAAGTTTTTTTGAATGGGTATCTAAGAGTAATAAATCCAGATGATTATAAAGAATTAGTAGAAGAAACTTACTTTTAGAGGGAAAGAGTCAATACCTTTGTTTACAACAGCTTTTGCAGATGTAATAACATGGCAAGAAAAATGGATTTATAGACATAGTTCAGTATAGATATGAGGATTTTGAGATAATGTTAAAAATATGGGATATTTTTTTAAAAATTTATATATACTGAAAAAAACATTTACTGATGATTATTTTGATTTAAAAATTATATGAAAAGGCTGTAAAAAAATATGGAGAATTAGAGTATAATCAAAGTTTTTTTGTTTTGTTCCATTATTAGGGTTAGGTGGGAAGAAAAGTGTTAATACTTTAGATAAAAGGGATACTTTGACACATATTTACTTGATTACGGAGCTTGTGGGGAAAGTAGGAATAGATGATTAAAATATCAAAATTTTTGTTGGAGAGAAAGGAGATGAACTATGGAAAAAGAATTTTTTTGAAAAACAAAATGAGTTAATAACAGCGATAGTACAGCAGGTAAGTGATGCAATACCAGGAAGGTGGGAAAACTTTTTATCTTAATGCAGAAATAAGCGATAATTTAAGTGGAGGAGTATATTTTTTTCTTTAATATCGAGAAAAATAAAAATTATATTTATTGTGAAGATATACCTGATATTTATAATGTATACGAAGAAGAATACGAAGAAAGAAGAAACGGTATATATAAATTGTCCCAGAAATTAAAAAGAAGTATTTATAAAGCATAATTTAAACCTTTGGCAAGCAATTACAATAATTGTAGATTCAGAAAGGAAATTGAAGATGTATTATGATTATGCTGATTGGATAAATAGTTCGTTTGGTCCAACTTCAAGAATACAATATTTTAAATATAAGTATTTAGGAAAAACTCCTGAAGATAAAAAAAGCAAGAGGAATTGTTTAAGGAAATGGAGGAATATCAGAGCAAATTTAATAAATAGTGAGGAAGTAAAATGTTAAGAGATTTTAAAAAGAAAAAAAGAAATGCCAAAAAGAAGTTATAGAAAAATATAAAAGGGCAAGTGTCAGATGAGATTATAGAAATCTGGGAAAAATTATGGATTGGGAAGTTTTTTGAATGGGTATCTAAGAGTAATAAATCCAGATGATTATAAAGAATTAGTAGAAGAAACTTACTTTAGTCAATAGCTTTGTTTACAACAGCTTTTGCAGATGTAATAACTTGAGAAGCAAATAAATTCATAGGAATGATAAAATATAAAACTTTAGATGTGAATGCCGTATGGGAAGAGATGGATAACTTTTTGAACTTTTAGGTAATTAAAAGATTTTTGGAGAAAAAAATTTGAGTTAAAAATGTACAGAGAAGCCTTTAGAATTATATGAAGAACGGTTACTGTTTTGTTCCGATAATACCAGTAGGTGGAAAGAAAAATAGAAAATTTACAGAAAGGAAAAAAACATTTACATATATAGAGGTGATTGTTTATTTAATGGGATGGCTGGAATAATTAGAGATGAGAAAAGCAGACAGAGAATCATATTGGTGATATCGTGCAAGAGAACAAGGAGCAGAACAAGATATCCTGACTTAATATATGATAAATAGGAGGATAACATGAAAACAAAAGAATTTATAAATTTTTAGAAAATGAAATGAAAGTAAAGCCAAATTTATTTTTTTATTTAGAGACAATGAACCTAAAAGCCACAATAGAAGATATAAATAATATTGAGAAAAATTTTATCAGGAAAAACTACCTAAGTCTTTTTATTGAGTTTCAAATGAAATTGGTGGTGGAACATTTGCATTTGCAGAAATATTCTCTGTATGTGAGAAAAGTGATTTTTTTATGTACTTAATTATGAAAAATATTTTTTTGAGAAAGATTTTTTTCCAGTAAGTGATGATCAATGTGGAGGAGTTTATTGTTTTAAGAAAAATAACGGAAAATTTGAAGATAAAAATTTATTATTTGGACTTATCAAATTTAGAAGTAATTGTTGAAGAAACAGAATTTAATTTTATTCAAATATTTATGAAGTTAGTCTTTAATAAATAATCTTATATGCTAGAATTAAGAAATGAAAAATGGTAAAAAAATATTTAGATGAAAAAGAAAATAAATCGTTAATGATGGATAAATATAAGTAATAAAATTAATTTTTTTAAAGTATTTACAGGAGAAATAATGAATAGGAGAGGTGGAAAGTAAATGAATGAAAAAAATTAACAAATAGAATGGATGAATATTTTAAAAGTATAGCTGAGCAAGTGAATGAAAATGATACCTGTAATATGGAATACTTTTTATTTATTTGGAGAACTGGCAGATGATTCAAGTGGAGGAGGTGTATATTTTTATTTTGATGAAGATGTGAATAAAAATGAATACATATATTCTTTAGATATTCCTGAAAAATATAATATTCCAAAAGATGAATTTAGAAAAAGTCAAGTTTACTATTTGATACAGTTTATGATTTGAAAGAAATGTTTATAGATAACGAACTAAAATTATGGCAAACGATTGTAGTAAGTGTTAATGAAGATATGGAATTAACAATAAATTTTGATTATACAAAAATGGTTTGAAGTGCGTATACTCTATGAAACGTCACGAATATTATTGTTATAAATATTTAGGTAAGGTTCCTGAAGATAAAAAAACAGGAAGAACTGTTTAAAGAAATGGAGGAATATCGGAGTAAATTTAATAAGTAGTGAAGAAGTAAAATGTTAAGAGATTAAAAAGAAAAAGAAATGCTAGAAAAAGTTATAGAAAGATACAGAGACTTAGTCCCTAAAAGAAAATGATAGAAATATGGAAAAAGTATGGTTTAGGAAGTTTTTATGAATGGATATTTAAGAGTGATAAATCCTGATGATTATAAGAAATTAGTGGAAGAAACATATTTTAGAGGAATAAAGCTATACCTATATTTATTACAGCTTTTTGCTGATATAGTAACTTGGGAAGAAAATGAATTTATAGGAATGATAAAGTATAAAAACTTTAGATGTAAATGCTGTATGGGAAGGAATGGATAACTTTTTGAACTTCTTGACAATAAAAGATTTTTTTAGAAAAATTTTGAATTAGAAATGTATAACAAAGCATTAAAATTACATGGGGAAGTAAAATATGAAGACTGCTATTGTTTTTGTTCCCATAATACCAGTAGGTGGCAAAAAAATAGAAAATTTACAGAAAGGTAAAGCATTTACACATATAGAGTAATTGTATATTTAATGGGACGAGTGGAATAATTAAAAAAATATCAAAATTAATTGAAAATAACAATTGTAAAAAGTAAAGATTGTAAAAATTAATTGATAACGATATTTCTATGACAAGAGGTCAAGGTTCTTTGCATTAGGGGAAATAGTTCTGTTATAAGAATAAAAACAAAGACAGAAGAAATACTGACAACTCCAGAACATCCGTTCTATGTGAAGGGAAGGTATATTTTAGCAAGTTTCCTTAGTGCAGGAATGAGCCTGACAGGATTTGTGGGAGAACAGATAGAAATACAGGAAACGGAAGTGATAAGATACGAGATACCACAGAAGGTGTATAACTTCAGCATAGAGGGTACAGAAAATTACTATGTTGGAGAGCAAGGAGTGTTGGTGCATAATGTTGAGGGATGTCCGCCTGGGAATGAGGTTAAGAAGAAGAATACTGAAACTAAAACTGAAAGCACTGTTGTTGGTCCTTACAAGAAAGAACCTAAAATTAGGATTAAATGACAATACGAAAGTAGTTGCAGAAGTTTCAATAAAAAATGGAGAGATAAAATTTTATGGAGTTAATCAAACTTCTGGTCAGAGATTTAATTATGAAAATCTGAATGAACCAGTAATGTATAATAAGTCAGGAAGAGTTAATTTAGTAGTAGGAGATAGGCATGGCGAAATGGAAGGATTGGATAATTTAAATAAAGTAGTAGGAATAGATGGTGAAGATGTAGTAATAAAAATTGAAAATTCCTGAAAATATTGAGTTAAAAAGATGGAAAAAAATATGTGTCATAATTGTAGAAGTGATATAAAAATATTATGCAAAAAGAAGCTGGAGCAAATTCTGTAAACTGTTTTTTTCTCCAGATGAAAAATGTTAGATGGGAGAAAGGAAGTAATAAATGGATACCATTTTAAAAATGAAAGAAAAAAATGTTTGAAGAAAATAATTATTATATAAAAATCTGTAAATAACAAAAACAACTTTTGAAGAAGCTGAAGCTATTTTAGAATCTAAATATAAAAGTTCATTAGAAAATAAAAAAACAGGCGTTAGGATTAAGATTAGATTTAGTTGAGATAGAAAAACAGATTCCGTATATATCTAAAAAGTTTGAGTATATCAATGTTAGATGGGAAATTTTTACTGGAAGTTAGTGATGAAGATGATGAAGAATATGAAAATTATTTCTATATAAATCCAAATGAACCGATAGCATTGACATATTATCCAAATTTAATAGATGATGATTTACATAAAGTCCCATTGAGTATGTTTATGGAAGATAAGGAATTTGTTCGTGAAGTAATAAAAAGATTTTTTTGATAAAGGAAATACTGAAAAAAATAAAGGAAAATTATATTAGGAATAAGTGGATAATGGATAAATATAAGTGATAAAATTAATTTTTTTAAAGTGTTTGTAGGAGGAGATAAATTATGAAAAAGAATGGCAAGAAGAATTTTTTTAGAAAAAAACAAAATGAGTTAATAAGAGCGATAGCACAACAGGTAAGCAATACAATACCAGATACTTGGGAGAAATTTTATTTTCATGCAGATATAAATGATGATTTTTAGTGGAGGGGTGTATTTTTCTTTAATACAGAGGAAGATGTAAATTATATTTATTGTGAAGATATCCCTGAGATATATAATGTAGATGAAGAAGAATATTCAAATGAAAGGAGAAAGTTATACAGACTATCAAAATCTTTTAAAACAGTTATTTATAGAAAATAATCAAGAACCTTGGCAAGCGATAACGATAATAGTAGATGAAAAAGATCATTGAAAATGGATTATGACTATGCAGACTGGTTAAGTAGTCCATATACTCCAACACCATTGATGAACTATTTTGAGTACAAGTATTTTGGGGAAAATGCCTGAAGATAAGGAAGAAGAAAAATTATTTAAGGAAATGGAGGAATATCAGAGTAAATTTAATTGATAAAGAAGGAAAAAAATATACAATGGAAAGTTAAATTTAGAATAGAAGATGGGAAAAATTCATTCTGAAGGAAATATTAGTTTTGGGGATGAAGACTGGAATTTGGAAAACATATTATAATAATGAAAAATTTAAAATGTATAGAAAATTTTGAAAATAATAAAATAAAAGATTTGTATCAACAAATTTATGAAACAGATGAAAAAAATATGCTGAGATTTATTATAAAAACTGGAGAAATTTCCTCAAGAAATTAATAGTTGGAGGAGAAGAAAAATGAAAAAAATTGTTTTACTGACGATAACCTTGCTAATATTATTTGGATGTGGTCTCAGGAGTAAAGAATTAAATGAAGAAACTAAACAGAAAATACAGCAGGAAAATATCAAAAATAAAATGACAAAAATGAGTCAGGATGAACTTGAAAAATATGATGTCAGTAGCTAAGTTGAATTATGATGTTAATCCTGAAATAGGAAAAGATGTATTTTGAGAAATTAGTAAAATATAAGCCTGAAGCTTCGATATATTTATCTGACTATTATTATGAAAAAAAGATGAAGTGAATTATGAAAAATGGACAAAGTATGGTGCAGAAAGAGATGTTTTAGATATGATTTATAATTTAGCTGTATTTTTATAATGAAAAACAGGTTGTCAGAAGCGGAATATTGGTATCAGAAGGCATCTAATAAAGGAGATGGGGATGCAGAATATAATTTGGCGCTTGTGTACGGAAAGGAAGAAAAATATTTAGAAGCTGAAAAAAATATGGCATAAAACAAGGGCGAGATGGAAGCGGAAGATACAATATGGCAATCTACTATGAAACTCATAATCAGCCTTACAAGGCAGAACAATTGTATAAAGAAATGATAAAAATGGGTGATGTTGATGGTTATTATGGATTAGGAAACATGTATAGAAAGTTAAAAATTGACGAGGCAGAAAAAGATAAAAAAATAGGAGTAGAAAAAAAGAATTTAAAGCAATATACTCGCTGGCTAACTTATATTTAGATAAACTAGATTATCCCTAATGCTAGAAAAATATTTTTTTGATAAATGCTTCCAAACAAGCTAATTCTGCATATCATGTAGGAGTAACATATGAAATGGAAGAAAAATTATACAGAAGCAAGGAAATGGTATCAAAAAGCACTATCAATGGGAATGAATGAATCAGAAGAAAGATTAAAAAGAGATTAGAAATAAAAAAAGATAAAATTAAATATAAATATACAGAAGGAGATAAAATAAGAGAAGATGAAAGCAGTAAAGTACCAGGGACAGAATTATATTATTAAAATTTAACTGATCAAAAAAATATTAAAAAAAGCATTCAATTAACTTGCTTTTTTTCGAATTTCAAGTTAAAATTTAATATAAGGGATTGAAAAAAATAGAATTTTATGAAAATAGAAAAAAAGTAGAGATATATAGGAGGGACTGTTATGAGAATATATGACAGCAGCAACATAAGAAACATTGGAATTCTAGGACATAGTGGATCTGGAAAGAGTAATATGGTAGAAGGATTGGAGTTTACAGCAGGGCTTACTAATCGGATTGTGGGGAATGAAAATGATACTAAAATTACGAGTTCTTTGAGTCTTCATGCAGTGGAATATCAAGGGTCTAAGTATAATTTTGTGGATATTCCTGGATATGGTGATTTTTTTGGAGAAGTTGAATCAGGACTTGCGTCAGTTGATGGGGCAATTATTATTGTTGATGGAACTACAGATTTGACAGTTGGGACTGAAACGGCTTTGGAATTGACTGATAGCAGAAATATTCCGAGAATAATTTTTTTGTGAATAAAATTGATAATGAAAAAGGCTGATTATGAAAAAAATTCTTTTCACAATTAAGGGAAAAAAATATGGGAAACGGATTGCACCATTTCATGTACCTTGGGGAACTGGAGAAAATTTTAGAGGACATATTAATGTAGTTGACATGTTTGCAAGAGAGTTTGATAAGAGTAAAAATGAGTGTAAAACAGTAGAAATGCCAACTGATATGGATAATGAAATAAATTCTGTACGTGAAATGCTTTTGGAAGCAGTTGCAGAAACTGATGAAGAATTAATGGATAAATATTTTTAATGGAGTTGAATTTACAACAGCTGAAATTCATCGTGGACTTAGACAAGGAGTGCTTGATTGTTCAGTAATTCCAGTAATTTGCGGTTCAACTTTGAAAAATATTGGACTTCATACAACTTTTGATGTAGTGAAAGATTTCTTGCCATCACCTGATGATAATGCAAAAAGTACAACCTGAAAAAAATAGTTTTGTATGCCAAATTTTTAAAAACAACAATTGATTCTTTTTAGGAAAAAGTTTCTTATGCAAAAAAATTTATTCTGGTGAAATTAAGCAAGATATGGAAGTTTTTAACTTGAATAGAAAAAAACGAAGGAAAAAAATTGGGAAAAATTAATACGTTTGTGAATAATAAAATGAATGAGGTTCAAAAAGGGAATTGCAGGAGATATTGTTGTATTTTTCAAAATTTAATAGTACGAAAAACTTCTGATACACTTTCGACTAGTGAAAAAGGAAGTGCCATTAAAAGATATAACTTTTCCAAAACCACAATTATTTGTGGCAATAGAACCATTGAATAAAAAAATGATGATGAAAAAAATGTCGTCTGGATTGAATCGTTTGATGGAAGAAGATCCGTCATTTACTTGGCATAGAAATCTTGAAACAAGTCAAACAGTTCTTGGAGTACAAGGAGAACTTCATTGTGCAACAGTTATAGAAAAATTGAAGGCAAAATTTGGAATAACAATAAAAACTGTGGAATTGAAAAGTGCCTTATAGGGAAACAATTAAAGGAACATCAGATGTTCAAGGAAAATACAAGAAACAATCTGGAGGACACGGACAATATGGGGATGTTCTAATTAAATTTTCACATGTAGATGAAGATTTTGTATTTGAAGAAACAATTACAGGTGGAAGTGTTCCAAAATCATATATTCCAGCGGTTGAAAAAGGATTGAGAGAATCATTAAAAGAAGGAGTTCTTGCAGGATATCCAGTGACTAATGTAAAGGCTGTTTTATACGATGGTTCTTATCATGATGTAGATTCTTCTGAATTAGCATTCAAAAATTGCAGCAAATTTAGCTTTCAAAAAGGGATGCTTTGAGGCAAAAACCAATATTGCTTTGAACCAATCATGGAACTTACGATTATTGTTCCAGAAGAATATATTGGGGATATAATGGGAGATATTAATAAAAAAACGTGGACGTGTTTTTAGGAATGGAAGCTCACAAAGGTACAAAACAAAAAAATTATTGCTGAAGCTCCAATGTCTGAAACTTTCAAATATGCGAATGAATTGAAGGCAATTACACAAGGTCGTGGATATTTTTGAAATGAAACTTGTAAGATATGAAGAATTGATTGGAGATTTAGCACAAAAAGTAATTGAAAAGAGAAAGAATAATAATTAATTAAATAAAAAGAATTGGGATTTGAAATTTTTATAAAATAGTAAAATGCAAAAAGTGACCTAAAATTATGTAAAAAAAATATTATAATTTAAAGAATAGTTTTTTTAGATAAAATGGTCATTTTTGTTATTTAGTAATAGGAAAAGATATTTAAGAAAAACAGAAAATTTAGTAAATTTTTGGATTAAACCTAAATTTTATTTCGATTTATTAAAAAAATAGGAAAACAACGCTTGAAAAAGAATTCTAAAAATAATGTAAAAATTATAAAGTGATAAATGGAAAAGTTTTGAGCGAATTTATTAAAGAAAGTTGAAATAAAATGGGTATAAAAATAATTACAAAAAAATTGTGAAATGATGTCTGATATATCGAAATTTGATAAGAATATTAATTGTCATAATTTTGAGAATGAATCAAAATTATTAGATGAATTAAAAGAAAAATGGAACAGTCGTTGTTTTAGGAAATTTTGATGGTGTTCATAGAGGTCATAAAATGATCTTGAAAAATGCGATAGAAAAGGCAAAAAGAAAAGGGTTATAAAGACAATTGTTTATACATTTAATGAGTATCCTAGTAAAAGAGAAAATCGGATAATGACACCAGTTGAGAAGGCTTTTTTTAATTGATAAAATAGGGATTGAGTGTCTGTATTTAGAGGAATTTGATAATGTGAAAAATTTTACGCCTGAAGAATTTGTTGAAAAAGATTTTTAGTTAGGAAATTTAATGTGAAGGAAATTTTTTTGTGGCTTTTAATTTTACTTTTTGGGAAAAAGGTAAATCAGGGAATATTAAGACGTTAGGAAAAAAATTATTTCTTCAAATTATCAAGATAGAATTGGATTAAACATTCAACAGCCAGTTTTAGATAGTGAAAATGAAGTGATAAGCAGTACTCGAATTAGGCAATATATTAAGAATACAGAATTACTGAAGGCAAAAGAATTATTGAGTCATAATTTGATTATTATTGGAGAAGTTATTCATGGGAAAAAAATTAGGTAGAACGATAGGTTTTTCCAACAGCAAATTTGAAATTTGAAAATAAAATTTATCCGAGTTTTGGTGTTTATGGAATATATGTTCAAATTGAAAATGATGAGAATAGGATTTATCATGGAGTGATGAATATTGGAAGAAATCCAACAGTGGATAAGGATAATTTGAGTGTAGAAGCTCATATTTTTCGATTTTGATGAAGATATTTATGGAAAAGTGATAATGGTACAAATACTGGAAAAATATAAGAAAAGAAGTTAAGTTTAACTCTGTGGCAGAATTAAAAGAGCAAATTAACTCAGATTCAAAATTTTGGAGAAAAAGAATTGATGAAAAAAATACTACGATACAAGTAAAAAAATAGATAATTTTGAGGGGCCTTTTGGATTTGTTGATTCATTTGATTGAAAAAAATCAGATGAATATTGCTGAAATAAATATTTCAAAAAAATAATTGATGAATATTTAGAATATTTGCATGAGCAAGAGAATGAAAATTTGAAAAATAAAGGTTGAATTTTTTGGTAATGGCTACAGAATTGCTGGAAATAAAAAAACATATTCTATTTTTGAATAAAGAGAAAAAAATTAGAGAAGATTGAAAGTCTTGAAAGGCGTATTAAAGAGTACAAAATATTTAAAGAAATTTCTGAATTATTTTTCAAAAATATGAAAAAGAGTACAACATTTTCATATTCGAGGACTGGTTCTCAAAGTGTTACGGAAGCAGTAATTGAGTACGATATTTCGAGTTTAACAATGGAAAATTTATTTAAAAGTTTTAAGCAGTTATTGAAAAATAACGAAAAAGAAGAAAAAAACTTTCATTAAATTTAGAAGAAGAATTTTTCTATCAATGATGCATACAATGAGATAAAAATTAATATTAGAAAAATAAAAATCTTCAAGAAAATGGAATTAATTTTAATGAATTGTTAAAAAAACAATTTTACAAAATCTAGAATTGTAACAATGTTTTTTTGTGTATTAGATATGTTTAAAAATGGAAATATAGATATAATTCCGCAAGGATATAGTTTTTTTCAATAAAAAGTATCAATTTTATAGATTTTTTTAGAAAGGTAAGAAATCAATGTTTAAATCAAGTTTTATAGTTATGGTTATTAACATGCTGAGTAGAATACTCGGTTTGGTTAGGGAAATGATAATAGGAAGTGTTTTTGGAGCGAGTGGAATGACGGATGCCTATGTCAGTGCTACAAAAATTCCCAATTTCTTTACAACATTATTTGGAGAAGGATCTTTGGGAACAGTATTTATTCCAATATATAATCGTGGGTTAGAGGAAAAGGGAAAGGAAAAAAACAGATGAATTTGTGTTTTCAATTTTAAATCTAATAATTGCGTTTACTTCAACGATGTCAGTTATTATGATTTTGTTTTCAAAACAAATTTTAAAAAAATTACAACAGGTTTTGCGGATCCAGAAAGATTTGAAGCGGCGAATGGATTATTAAAGATAGTTGCATTTTATTTCTTATTTATTGCACTTTCTGGAGTAGTTTCTTCGTTATTAAATAATTACAAAAATTTGCAGTTGCAGCTTCGATGGGAATCGTGTTTAATCTTGTTATAATTGTAGGAACTTTATTATTAAAAAAATAAAATGGGAATATATGGTCTAGGAGTAGCATATTTACTTTCTGGAGTGTTCCAGTTATTAATGATGTTGCTACAGTTTTTTCAAATAATGAAAACATACAAATTTGTATTTAATTTAAAAGATCCGTATGTAAAAAGAAATGTTTGTGTTAATGGTTCCGACTTTAATAGGAATTTTTGGATATCAAATTAATGAAATTGTAGATAACCGTTTTTGCAACAATGCTTCCAGCAGGGAACAGCTAGTGCGTTAAATTATGCAAGTAGATTATATTTATTGCCAATTGGAGTATTTGCAATTTCATTATCGGTCGTAATTTTTTTCCTACTTTATCAAGAGCAGTTGTAAAAAAATAAACGAAAAAAAGTAAGAAAAAGTAGTTCAAGAAGGATTGGCAATGTTAGCATTTTTTAATAGTGCCGTCATCGGTTATTTTATTTGGATATGCGAGAGAAATTGTAACTTTAGTATATAAAAGAGGTCATTTTTTTCAAATAAAGCTGTTACTTTAACATCGGAAACATTGCAATTTTTATGCATTAGGATTATTGTTTTTCTCAACAATACATTTATTAACTAGAAGTCATTATGTTTATAAAGATAGAAAATTACCAGTAATTTCATCATTTATAGGAATTTTTTTACAAATATATTGTTAGATTTTTTTATTATATAAACAATATCGGCATGTTGGATTGACATTTGCAACTTCATTTGCTGCAATGATCAATTTCTTGATACTTTTCGTTTCGCTACAAAGAAGATATGTTAGAATTAATGTATTAAAATATATAGCAATATTAGTAATTTCTTTAGGAGGTTCGTTACTTTCATTCACGATTTCAAAATTAGTAAAAGTGTCATTTTTAGGAAGTTTGAGCATTGTAGTAAATCTATTAGTATTCTTGATAATTTATTTATTAATTTGGATAGCAGTTTTTATGATTTTTTTGCAGATGACAAATTTAAAAAGATGTTGCAAGAAGATTTATCAAAAGATAAGAAATTGTAAGAAATCTGAGAGGAAGATAAATTTGGTAATAGAAAAGTTAAGATATACAAAAAAACAGGGAAACGAATACCTGTGTATGAATTTGACGCTAAATTGCATCAGAAGGTAGTTATGAAAAAAAGAGCAGTATGAAAAATCATATATTGCCTAAACATCCTGAAATGTCATTAGAATTAATAGAAAAAAAGTCCTAGAAGATCCAGATTTTTGTGACAAAACAATCAAAAATCAAAAGAAAAGAACATTTTTATCAAAAGCGAATAGGAAAATTATATTATTTTGTAGTAATTTCCCAACATAAAAAAATGTTAAAAATTTACGATTTATACTCACAGCATTTGCTATCAATAATCTTGAATTTTTGAAGGAAAAAAATATACATTACAGATATACAAAAATAATAAAAGTACAAAGAGATGATGTTTATAATAAATTTGTATTTAATACAAAAAAATGTTGATTTTTTTAAACATTATTATATAATACTCTACGTGTAAAAATTATTGAAATTTATATTTTTTTAGAAAAAAATAATAATTACTTTAAAAAAATTGAAAAATCAGGAAGGAGAGTATTGTAAATGTTTAAAGAATTTAAAGAATTTATTTCTAAAGGAAATGTTTTAGACTTGGCAGTTGGGGTTATCATCGGGGAGCATTTGGAAAAAAATAGTTACTTCATTGGTAGATGATATAATTATGCCTTTTATTGGATTAATTATTGGAGGACTTGATTTTTTTCAGGTTTAAGTATAGTTATTGGAAAAAGCAACTATAAAAATATGGAATGTTTATTCAAAATGTTGTTAATTTATTGATTATAGCATTTTCTGTTTTCATGATAGTAAAAAGCTGTTAACAAAGTAAGAAGAATTAAACCAGAAGAAAAAAAGAAGAAGAAGTTGTAGAAGCACTCTTCAAAAGAAGAAGCATTATTAGCTGAAATAAGAGATTTGTTAAAAAGCTAAAAATTAAAAAAATTAAATAGAAAAATTTTTTTAAAAGGGATAGTCTTCATATTGAAAAATTATCCCTTTTTGTTTCGTTTAAATTTTTAAAAAAATAGAGTGTATAAATTTTTGGTATAAATAGAATAGCGAAGTACTGAATTTACTAGATTTATCTATTAGTTTACAAAAAAATTATGGACATTCTCTATAAACAAAAATTAACTTTTATAATATTTCAAATATTCATTTATAAATAAGTCGATGTCTCCATCCATAACTTTATCTACATTACCTTCTTCAGCTTTCGTTCTATGGTCTTTAACCATTTTATAAGGCTGAAAAAAACATATGATCTAATTTGGCTTCCCCATTCGATTTTAGAGTCTACACCTTTTAGATTTTCCATTTCTTTCGCTCTCTTTTCCATTTCTAATTCAAAAAGTCTAGCCTTCAATATTTTTCATAGCAGTTTCACGATTTTTTTCAATTGAGAACGCTCATTTTGGCAAGTAACAACTGTGTTTGTAGGGTAAATGCGTAATTCTAACTGCTGAATCAGTTGTATTTACATGTTGCCCACCAGCTCCACTTGCACGATATGTATCAATTTTTTAATTCATCAGGCTTAATATTAACTTCAACATCATCTTCAATCTCAGGAATAACATTAATTGCTGCAAAAGAAGTGTGCCTTCTTGCATTCGAGTCAAATGGAGAAATTCTAACAAGTCTATGAACCCCTTTTTTTCCCCTTTTTAAGTACCCATATGCATAATTTCCCTTAATATTAAGAGTGATACTTTTAAGACCAGCTTCTTCACCAGCCAAACTATCTAAAAATTTCTACTTTAAAATCATGTTTATTTGCCCAACGGTCATATAATCTGTAAAAGCATTTCAGCCCAGTCACAAGCTTCAGTTCCTCCAGCCCCAGAATTTATAGTTAAGATTGCATTGTTAGAATCGTATTTTTTCATCTAATAACAATTTTATTTTTAAAATCTTGAATTTTATCTTTCTACTTCATGAAGTTTTTCTCCAATTTCAGATTCAAAAGAATCATCTCCCATTTCAATAAATTCAAACATTGTATTCAAATCATCAAGAGCAGAATTCAATTCTTCATATTCTTCAATCATTTTTTTATTAACACTAATATTTTTTTCAATATTTCTTGGCTATTCTCAGTATTCCAGAAATCAGTCTCAAACGTCTTTTTTCTCCAACTCTTCAATCTTTTTTATTAATAGCTTCGATGTCAAAGATGCCCCCTAATTTCATGAATTTCAGCATCAATTTGTTCTATACTTTTTATTTCAAATAAATCCATATCATTTCCTTTATTTTTTTATTTTTTTATAATATTACAAAAGAAGGCGCTTTCAATTTTTTTCATTTGATAGAACTTCTATTCTAAATATGAAAAAAACACGCCCTCTTTTTTTAGCATTTAAGCTGTTTTAATAATCAAAAAAATTATTTATTTCTTGGACCTTCCACAACTTTATTATTTTTCTTCATCATACCAAATTTCGTTTTGAAGAACTTCTTTTTTTAGTGAAAAGATAAAATATTATTGAAAGTAGTTTCAACAATATTATTTAATGCTTCATTAGTTAAGAATGCTTGGTGAGAAGTTAATACAACATTATTGAAAGATAATAATCTTGCTAATGTATCATCTTCTAATACGCTAGCTGATTCATCTTCAAAGAAGTAATCTCTTTCATTTTCGTAAACGTCAAGTCCAGCTCCACCAATTTTTTTGTCTTTTAATCCATTAATTAAAAGCTTCAGTATCTACTAATCCACCTCTAGCTGAGTTAATGATAATAACACCGTCTTTCATTTTTGCGATGCTTTCTTCATTAATTGTGTGTCTTGTTTCAGGGAACAATGGACAGTGTAATGAAATTACATCTGCATTAGCAAAAACTTCATCTTTTGTCATATAAGTAAAGTTTTCTTCTTTTGCAGCTTGTTCGTTAGGGAATTTATCATAAGCAATAACTTTCATTCCTAATCCGTTTAAGATTTTTAATGAAAATTCTTGCGATTTTTTTCCTGTTCCAATAATTCCAGCAGTTTTTTCCGTGTAAGTCCATTCCAGTTAATCCAGCTAAACTGAAGTTTCCTTCTCTTGTTCTATTGTATGCTTTATGTGTTTTTCTGTTAACAGTCATTAATAAAGCTAAAGCATGTTCAGCAACGGCAAATGGAGAGTAAGCAGGTACTCTGAATACAGTTACTCTATTTTTCACGAGCAGCTTTCATATCAATATTGTTATAACCAGCAGCTCTAACTGCGATAGCTCTTACTCCATTTTTTTAGATAAAATGTTGATTACTTTTTCATTTAAGTCATCATTTACGAATGTACAAACAACATCTTGATATTTAGTAAGCATTACATTTTTCAAACTTAATTTTTTTCTTCAAAAATATGTGATCTGTGCACCATAAATTTTATTCCATTTCTCAAAAAAATTCAATGTCATAAGGTTTTTGCATCAAAAACTACAATTTTCATTATTAAATCCTCCTAAATTTTTCTATATCTTTTTCTCCATTATACAAATAAAAAAATAGATTAAGTCAAATAATTTTTCAAGTTTTTTTAGATTTTTTTGTAAATAAAGTAAATTTTAAGATAATAAGAAAAGTTTTTTTAGAAAAATTTTTTTAATTTTTTTAAAATTACTTGAAACATAAATTTTATATAAATTTTTTTCTAAACAAATATTATAAATAACATTAGTTATATAACATTTGATTTTTTTAAAATTATAGTTAAAATAAATATTTTCAATATTAAAAAAAGATAAAAAGCAATAAAAACATAATCAAAAAAATAAGTTGTATAGAAAAAAATTCGATAAAGAATAGATAAAATTATAAATTACAATAAAAATTTTTTTATAGTAAAAAAATAAAAAAAGACTTGTTTTTTTGTTTTTAAATTATGTTTTTAATTTAGATGTAGAATGTATAAAAAGTTCGTAAACGAATTTTTTTAAATTTTTAAATGAAGGAGGTAGATAGGATGACTGAAGAAATGCAAGAAAGAAAACAAAAAGATTCTTGAAAAAAATGTTTAAGATAAAACATAGGATAGCTATAATTAGTGGTAAAGGCGGTGTTGGAAAATCGACTATGTCTTCTAACATAGCTTATGGATTATCACAAAGAGGCTATAAAGTGGGAATTTTAGATGCGGATTTGCATGGCCCAAATATTCCAATCATGTTTGGAAAAGAAGGAGTTAAGTTGCCGAAGATTTCGGAACCTTTGAAAATAACTGAAAATTTATCTATTTCTTCATTAAGTTTTTTTATACCTGATGATGATCCTGTAATTTGGAGAGGTCCACAAAAAATGGGAGCTATAATGGAATTACTTGAAGGAATAGAGTGGGATGATATAGACTTTTTAATAGTTGATTTGCCCCCAGGAACTGGAGACGAAACACTGACAATTGCACAAAATATAGGTCCTAATGCAAAATCAATAATAGTAACGACACCTCAAAAATGTTTCTTTACTTGATTCAAAGAGAAGTGTTAAATTTGCTAAATTGATTAATTTAAAAAGTATTAGGGATTATTGAGAATATGAGTGGTTTTTATTTGTGATGGTTGCCATAAAGAAGTTAACATATTTAAAAAAAGGTGGTGCCAAGAAAATGGCAGAGGATACAGGAACAAAAATTTTTAGGTTCTGTTCCATTAGATTCAAATGTAGTAGAATCTTGCGATAATGGAACACCTTTTATCTCAAATGATTCAGTAGCATCAAGGAATCTGAATAATATTATTACAGAAAATATTATCGGAATTAGAAAAAGTAGAACAAATTTATAACGAAAAGGATTTTTGAGAATAATGAAGATGTTAGTTTATAACAAAAATGAAAAAGCAAGAGCAGTAGTAGGAAGATTATTAAAAGAGTTGGGATTTAATGTATTATTAGCAGATACAGAAAAATCTTTGCTTGAATATTTGAAAACAGAATCTTTAGACATCGCTTTTATTAGATATAGAATCAATGGAAGATTTTAGAAAATCAATTGATAATATCTTAAAATATAAGAAACGTAGCTATTTCTTGATAGCAATTGAAGAAACTGATAGATTTTTCTAAGACAGAAGCTTTGTTAAAGGGAATTGACGATTATATTTACAATGATTTCAATTTGGAAGAACTTTCAGCAAAAAGTTAGAGCTATAATAAGAGTTCTAAATAAAAGATTGACAGAAGATGATATGGGATTATTGACAGTTTACGATTTGACTTTAAATCCATTGAATAGGGAAGTTAGAAGAGCAGGAAATGAAATAGAATTAACAAATAAAGAATTTCTATTACTAGAATATTTCTTAAGAAATAAAAATAGAGTATTGACAAGATCGATGATTTCTGAAAAAAATTTGGGATATTGATTTTGTGACAGCTAGTAACATTGTAGATGTGTACATTAATTTTTTTGAGAGCAAAAAAATAGATAAAGGTTTTTTTCGAAAAAAAATAATAAAAACTGTTAGAAGTGTTGGTTACATTGTAAAAAGAGTAATGAAGAACGTGGCTTATAATCTAAAAAAAGTATTGAGTTTAGATAAAGAAAAGCGAAATAAATAATAATATTAAAAGCAAAAAAATAACTACCGTTAATTATAAAAAAAATTTAACGTAACGAAAAATTTCTCCGACTTATGATAAGTTAAGTGGGAGATTATTTTTTTATATTTTTTTATACCTCAAGAAATTCAAAATTGAAATAATAACAAAAAAATAAAAATTTAAAAAAAGTATTGATTTTTATGATATTTGTATGTTAAAAATAATTGTAGAGTAAAAAAATATTAAATATAAAGATAAATTTTAAGGAGTGATATAAATGTTTGAACAAGTAAAATTACCATATGCATTTGATGCTTTTGGAACCAAATATCGATACAAAGACAATGGAAATTCATTATGGAAAACACCATGCAGCGTACACAAATAATTTGAATGACACATTAAAAAAATAATGCGCCTGAATTTTTAGAAAAAAATCAATTGAAGAAATTCTTTTCAAATTTAGATGCTTTTACCAGAAGCAATTAGAGGTGCAGTAAGAAACAATGGTGGAGGATTTTACAACCATAATTTATACTTTACAGTAATGGGACCAAATGGTGGTGGAGAACCAACAGGAGAATTAGCTGAAAAAATTAATGAAAAATTTGGAAGTTTTGAAGAATTCAAAACAGAATTTTCAAAAGCAGCAGCTACTAGATTTGGATCAGGATGGGCTTGGCTTGTTGTTAATAAAAAAAGGAGAATTAAAAGTTACATCAACTGCTAACCAAGATAATCCTTTAATGCCAGGAGCAACTCCTTGCGGATGTTCAGAAGGAACACCAATTTTAGGAATAGATGTTTGGGAACATGCCTACTACTTACATTATCAAAACAGAAGACCTGAATACATAACAGCTTTCTTCAATGTAATTGATTGGAATGCAGTAGCTAAAAAGATATGAAGATGCAAAAATAGGTTGATAATGCTAAATGTAAATAAAAATAAAAAAAGATTATCTCAAAAATATTGGGATAATCTTTTTTTATTTCTAATTTTTTTATTTTTTAAAAAAATTATAGAAGATTTTTCTTGTCTCAGCCATTTTTTTCTAATTCTCTTATTCTATCTTCAGTAGCTGGATGCGTTCTAAATAAATCTTGAAATTTACTAAGTCCTGCTAAAGGATTTACAATAAACATATGAGAATAAGCTGGATTTTTGATGCTGTCTGCTCATCGTAACATTTCTACTATAATCTTCTAATTTGTATAAAGCATTTCTCAAATATAATGGATTTCAGAAAATTCTGCACCTGCTCTGTCTGCCATAAATTCTCTTCTACGAGAAATTGTCATTTGAATGATAGAAGCTGCAATAGGCGCTAAAGTTGATAATAGAATTGCTAGAGCAATATTATTATTTTTTTCCTATCTCTAGAATTATTATTTGAAGCATACGGTAAGAATCTAGCAATGTTAGCAATTGCTCCAGCAAAAGTTGCAGCAATTGTACTAATTAGGATATCTCTATGCTGGATATGACCCTAATTCGTGACCCTAAAACACCTGCCAATTCATTATCATCCATTATTTCAAGTAAACCAGCAGTACATGCAACTGCAGAATGTTGAGGATTTCTCCCTGTAGCAAAAAGCATTTGGCTGTCTTTCTGGAATGATATAAACCTTTGGCATTGGTAGATTTGCTCTTTGAGCTAATCTTTGAACAATACCGTATAATCGAGGATTACTGGCTGCCGTTACCTCTATGCCATTGTACGCTTTTTATTGTAGTAGTATCACTGAACCAATAACTGTAAAAAACTCATTCCACCAGCAATAAGAAGACCAATTAAAAGCTCCAGTTTGATTTCCCAAAAAGTCCACCAATAGCAGTAAAAAAAGTGCAACTAATCCAAACATAAGTAACCCTGTTTTCATAGTATTTGCAAACATATTTCATTTCTCCTTTTCTAAATTCGATATATAATTTATCTATGAAATTATAATATATATGGAGGATTTTTTTCAATAATTATTTTTCTTTTTTTCAATATTTTAGAGTATAGATTTTTATTAAGATAATTGGTGAATGATAGGTGGTAAGTTGAGTTATACGATTTTTAAATTATAAAAAAATATATGCTTAAGAACACATAGATTTTTAAAAACAAACTTAAATAAATAATTATATATATTATCGGACTCTAAGAATATAAAAAAATTTAAATAAAACATAAAATATCAATATATATCAATATTATAAAATATTTTTAGCAATTTTGAATTATTATCCTAAAATCATAGATCACATAGATTATATCTAAATAGATCTTCTAAAAATTATTTTTCTTAACTTCTTCCAAGTTTTCTGCATTTAACAAAAAAATTACACCAAATAATATATCAATTTTTTTACAATACAATAATTTTAATGATATATAGAAGACAAAAAAATTATTATATTTCAAATATTTCAAAAATTTTTATAATTTAAAAAAATTTGATAAAAAAATAGGTGAAATAATAAAAAAATTATGGTAAAATAACGATATTGTAGTAATGGATATATTATAATTTTAGTAAAAAAAGTAATTTTAAGAAGAATAAAAATTTAAAAGAAAGGAGAACACGACATTAATAAATTTATTGATTATATTGTTTGTCGTATGGGATTAAGTGATGAATCAAACTTTTGCAAGATTTTTCGATGTTAGTCGGTGATGATGGGAATAGAAATTTTTAAAAAAATTCTAATGTAATAGTTTTTTTGGGATAGGAGGAGTTGGATCGTATATTGTTGAATCATTTGCTCGTTCGGGAGTAGGGAAATATTACAATGGTTGATTTCGATGAGATTTCTGAGTCGAAATATAAATAGACAATTACATTCGTTGCATAGCACGATAGGGACAGTCTAAAAGTTGAAGTGATGAAAGACAGAGTTTTTGGATATAAATCCTGAATGTAATGTAAAATTAATTAAAGAAATGGTAATTGACAATGTTAGTGAAGTGTTAAATGCTGAAAAATATGATTTTGTTATTGATGCAATTGATGTTATTTTCGAGTAAAATTAATTTAATTGAGTATTGTTTGGAAAATAAGATTCCGATAATTTCTTCGATGGGATTTGGGAATAAAATGAGACCTGAAATGATTGAAATTGCAAAAAAATTGAAAAAAACTTCAGTTTGTCCGATGGCTAGAATGGTGAGAAGAATTTTGAAGAAAAAAAGGGTTGAGTGGATTGACAGTCGCATTTTTCGAAAGAGCCAAATTTAGTGCCTGATAAATCAGATGTATTTAAATATGAGTTGCCAACAGAATTTAGAGAATAATGACATACCAAGAAAAAAATCACTCCTGGAAGTAATGCATTTGTTCCAGGGAACAGCTGGATTTGTGATTTCAGCTTATGTTATAAGAAAATTATTGAATATGGAATAAAAATTTTTTTATTTTGTAATTTTGTTAGAATAGTTATTGAATCTTTAATTGTAAAAGATTGTATTTTTTTGTTGTAAATAAAGGAGGTATTAATTAAATGAATGGTGTGAATCAATGGATTGAAAAATAATAAAGGAATCATATTAAAAAGTATTAATTATTTTAGGAATAATATTTTTGTATTTTTTTGGAGTGATGAACGTAATTTTTTTGAGAACACAATTTTTAATTTATTAAAAAAATTTGACGAAGCCATATTTAGATAAAACTTATGATGACTCAAAGAAATTATTTTTAGTTTTATCATTAATAAAGGGAACGACAGACGTTATTGAAGGAAGTACTGTTAATGTAAGTATGATTTTAGGAATGGAAATTGAGGTTGGAGATATTGTACAACCGATTTATGATATTATTAATATTTTATGGAAAAATCAGTTTAGCAAGTACAGTGATTTTTGAAATTAGAATCATTATATTTTTGAGATATTTAAAAGTAAAAATAGCTAATTTATTAATATTTATATCGCTAGTAAGTTTGTTGCCATATACGTTTATTAAAAAAATAAAGTAACATCTATTTTTTTAAGTCGATATCTAAATATTCATTTTTTTATATTGGTGTTTATTTATCTAGTCTTTGCCAGGTTCATTGCTTATAAATTCATATATTTCAAGATATTTTTGAAGAAGAATATAAGAAACCAGCGATTGAAAAAAATTGGATAAAAGTTTGGATAAATTGAATGAAGTGAAAGATAGATTGTTTACTTTTTGAGCAATCGAAAAAGTATATTTGATGTTCCAGGACAAATAAATAGCACGAAAGAAAAAGTAGAAGATTTTAATAAAGAAATTGTAAGTGTTTCAAAAAAAGTTTATCAGAAAAATACACCTTTAATAATTGGGATTATGTTGTTAACGACTATTATTTTACCAATATTAATAATATTGTTTTTGTATAAAAGTGACGAGAATAATAATTATTAAGAAAATTGAAGGGAACTAAAAAAAGTAATTTAATTTTTTTGTGAAATTAAATTAAAATAAAAAAATATGTACCTTTAGCTATATAATAAGTTTTAGGTACATATTTTTTTATTTATCAGTATTTTTTTAAAAACTTTTATTGAAAGATATATTTTACTACATCTTTGTGATTTCAGTTTCACCATTATTTGCTTTTTTTGAATTAAAAAAATTTAACAATTTCTCTAAATTCAGGAATTACATCATTTACATTTTGAGAGCTTACTAATTCTCTTGAAGAGTTTAAAGCAGAATCTCTAAAATCGTCCTTGTTTAAAGATAATGACTGTCCACTTTTATTTTGTCTATCAAATTGTGCACCAATGATTTTATCTCTTTTTACAGTAATTTTTTTACAATTGATTTCCATTCAGAATCATAATTTTTTTCAGCAGAATAAAGCACCATCTTTCATTTCTGCAAAACTAAAAAAATACTCACAAACATCATAAGAATAAAAACTAATTTTTTTCATAAACATTTCCTCCTTTAGTAAAAAAATTAGAAAAATTTTTTTAATAGAAACTTTGTGTAGATGTTACGTAACCATCTTGACTATAGAAAGTCCAATTTCCATATGCTCTATTATTTCTAATTGACCCTTTAACTCTAACTTTTCCATTTTTCGTAATATTGAGTGAAAATCACCATTTCCATTAGAAAGGCTCATTTCTCTTTCTTTTGAACCATTTTTGATAATATCCAACAACGGTACCATTTATTATACCGTTAACATAATTTTTCTTTAAGTTTAACTGCACCACTAGGATATTTCCAAGTCCATTGACCATTTCTTAAGTTATAAGCATAATTTTCCTTCTGTACTAACTTGACCACTCGGATAATATGCTTTCATTTTCCCCATTTAAAGAACCATTTTGGTAATTTCTTTCTTCAGAAACTATGCCATTTTTGATATTTAAGTTCTTTTTCCTGTCTTGGTATTATTAACATAAGTTATAGATGAAGTAAGTCTTCCAGTAGCATCAAAAATCATATGAAGCACCATTCAAAAGACCATTTTGATATTGTTTAATTGATTTTTGAAATACCATTATCGTTAAATTCGATTTCTTCACCATCTTTAACACCGTTTGAATAATTAGTAACTCTAATTAATCCTCTTGATTCATTAAAAAAAGTACCATTTTCCATCAGGTGAACCATTTTTTGTAGTTTCTAATTACTTGTGGATTTCCAACTTCATTAAATTCAACATAAGTTCCAGTAAATTGTGCACCAGTATTTTTTATCTACAGCAAATCCACTATTCAAAGAAACTGTTGCTGATGTTGCATAGTAAGAACTTAAAATTCTTGAAGAATCCATAAAATATTGGCTTGAAGATTTTGCTCTTGCTTGCAATTCAGCAGCTGTTATAGAATAATTTATTGCTATACATGATAATAAAATTATTAGGGATTTTTTAATTTATTTAACATATTTTTTTATAACCTCCTAAGATGATTATACCATTTTTTTATTATAATTATCTTTGAAATTTGAAGCTTAATTTAATAAATTTTTTATTATTAATTTTTTTACTGTATTTTTTCAGATTAAGAGAAATATTTCTTATAATTTTAATTTTTTTGATGAAAGATACAGAAAATATATGATATAATTATCACATAAAAAAACGATAGAGAGGATGTGAAAGAATGGGAACAGAAGATTTGAAAGATAGTCTACGTAATAATTTTTTTCATTGATGGAATATTTTTGATAAGAGTTTTAGTTTTTTTAGTAAATTTTTTTGAGGGAGAATAAAGGACTTGTGATAGCGTATGTTTTTAATTTCGATTATTTCAAATTTATCTGCAAGATTTATTAATTTAGATGGAATAAAAAAACTGAAACTTTATTTTTTTAAGTGTATTATTAGCATTTTTTTAAGATTTTTAATATTTTATTTACCAACCACATTATTAATTAAAAAAATTCAAAAATAGGATGGTTGTAGATATTGAGAGAATTAGTGCAGAAGTTAGTTACAAAGAATTGTTTTTTTGAAAAATAATTAAATGTGTTTTGGCTATCTTTGTATTAATAGTAGTTGCAACTGTAATTTTTTTAGAATAGTAGCTCTTATTTCGAGACAGTTAGCGATTATTTTTATATGTAGGAGGAGTAGTTTTTATTGCTTTGCATCTTTTATATTTTTAACAGTTTGTACTATATTCGAGATGTTAAGATTTTTGATGCTGTGACGTACAATGTTCATTTGTGTAAAGGAAATCGTCTTAGAATAATTATTCCAAGTGTAATAGTATGTATTTTTTTGCAATATTAGTAAATATACCTTTTCAATATTTTTAAGAGTAATTTCAGGAAATTTATTAATATTCAATTATGCAGTTATATCTGTAAATTCTATTTTAAATTCGTTGATATTTATTTTTTTATACGATGTTATTAACATTAATTTTTCTTGAATGTGGAATATATGGATTTAGAAAAAAATAGACTATTATGAAGAAACGATAGGATAATTGAACATCTTAACTGTAGTTATAAATATAAAAATTATACCAAAAGAACTTAAAGACATTTGTTTTAGGGAGTTCAGAGGTATTTTTTTATTATAAATTAATTTGTAACGTGTTTAAATTTATTATAATTTAAATTTTTTTAGAAACTTTTTATTTATTAAGTATACCAAATATTTAAAAAAATTGTGATATACTGTAACAAAAAGAAAAAAATTAAAATTGGTTAGGGAGGACATATGGGAATCTTTGAACATCTTTTTAAATCATCAGATTCTAAGAAAAATAATAAGAAAGAAGAAGAAAGTAACAAAGATATTTTTTTAAAGAATTGATATCAGAGACAAGACCTAAACCTGTTTCAGATGAAGATTTGGAAGAAATTTCTTACTATGATGATTTTGGTAAAGAACGCAAAATGAAGAAAAAAAGAATGGAAAGAAAAATTAATACCATCTATTAAGAGAAACTGGGATAATGTTGAAGGATTGTATCCAATCGTATTAGATTGCTTTTTCGAAAGGGATGTATGAAGAGGTTCAAGAGGCGTGTCTTAGAATATATGCTCTTGATGAAAATGTTGAAAGAAGAGTAAATCTTCTAGGGTAGATATAATTTGGAAATAGGAGATTATGAGCAAGCTAAAAAGATATATGCTAAAAGTTTGTTTTTTTGAAAAAAATAAATTCAGAGGTTCTTTTTAATGGGTATGCTGAAGCGTTAGAAAAAAATTGGGAGATGAGAATAATCAAGTGGAAGGTGCGTATTTAAAGGCATTGGAAATTAATCCTAATTCGGCAATTGCTTTCAAAAAAATATTTTTAATATTGTTAAAGCGAGAAGCACTCTATGAGTATGAATCAAAAATTAGATAAATTATCATCAATTCAAGGAAATTGGCGAGCAAAATTGACAGAAGCTGTGAATTTCTTTAAAAAAAGGTGATAAGGAAAAAGGGAAATTACTTTTTTGACAACGGCTTTAAGGGAATCAGATTATTCGCTTGAAGTTATGTCTGTAGCATCAGCTATTTATGGAATGAATGATTTATATGAAGAATTTGAGCAATATGTGTTGCCATATTACAATCCTGAAAAAAACATGGCGTTCAAAACGGCTTTTGAATGTTTTAAAATATTATGAGAAAAAAAAGGAAATATAAAGAAGGATTGGAATTGTGTAGATTTTGTTCTAAATTTAATTGGTTAGAGTATCATAAAAAAATTTCAAAAAAATATGAAGATGGATTTTATGCACTAAAAAGTTCAAGAGGAAAAATCAAGGAAAAGAAGAGAAAAAAATTAGCTGTTAAATTTTATCCGACAAGTTTGCCTTTTATGGTATGGAGAGTTTAATAAACCACATTGGTTGACAAATAATAATAAAAGAAGAAAACCTAATCTTTTGGTATTATTATTTACGATAATTGGTGAAAAACCGAAATGTCAGAAGAATTATCGTCTTCATTACCGTTGTATTTAAATGAAGTTTTGCATTATAAGAGTGTTTTAAATTATCAAGTGGCTGTGTCGCATGAAGAAGGTAAATTGGTAATTCCTAATAAAAGATATAGTATTGACTATATGAATCTTATAAAAACAAAAATCCAAATTTAGATTATGTTTTGTCTGGAAATATTTTTAAAATTACCAGGAAGCAATGAAAAATATGAAATTGAAGTATATTTGTATGATTGCTTTTAACGAAACAAAAAAATCAGATTAGTAAATAAAATTTATTCTAAAGAAAATTTATATGAAATTCAAAATGATATGGTTGTTGAATTTAATGAGTTTTTTTCAATTGTATGAAACAAGAATACATAAAACTGGAAAAAGATATGGGAAATTTGTTATTGTATAAGAGAAAAAAATCGAGTTTTTTTGTTGGAAGATAAAAATTAAAAATTATCAGTCTTGGAAATATAAAAAAATTGTTAGCTGATCAGATTGATGTTGTTTTTAAATGATAGAAAAATGATTTGAAAAAAATAAATTTGATAAGTCTTTTATATGAAATCAAAAAAATCAAAGCCAATTATTAAAAATCACAAAAACCATTAATTTATAATATGAATATTTATGGTCTTTTTGAAACACCAACATTAAAATTATTAGCACCTATTATTTTTCAAAAATATTTGATGATAATGAAAAATTATGAAGCTAATATTGAAGCGTTGAAATCAAAATAGTCCAATTTATGTTGAGTGGTTGAGTAAGTTTTTCTGATATAGTTGTTGATGAAGATTAATATGAAGATTTAATTAGAGGTAAAAATGAATATTTTTAAGAAGATTATTATTTATGCTAATTTCAATATTTTTTTATTTTTGTCAAATTTACTATTTTATACAATAAATTTCAAAGAATATGTAAATTTTAGAATATTTCAAATAACAAGTACGTTGTTAGTATCGGAAGTCTTTTTGGTTAATGATTTTTTTATACGATAAGATATTTTTGAAATTTATAAAAAAAGAAATAAGAAAAGAGAAATTTTTATTGTAGAAGTTTTGTTTTTAGTTGGATTAATCGGATTAGGAGTGGGGAGAATTTTTAATGCAAAGTTCTCCATATTTGAATGATTTGATATTGAGTAATATTAAACTTTTGAATAGTATTGGTTGGGCAAGAGTGACTTTTTTTGTTTGCTTCAATTATGTTTTTTTGGTATTCGATAAACATTAGAAATGCTTGGCTAATTATAATATCAATATTGAATTTTTTTCAATGCCGTAATAGTTTGGTTAGATTTTGATACAGTTCCAAGCACTTTGATTAGAGTGGGTGTTGGAGCTTTGTCAATAGGGTATTTATTTTTTTGTAAGAAAAAGTGTAACTGAAGATGAAGACAACGAAGAAGAAAAAAAGATGATAGTAATGATGATGAATATTACGAAATTGAATATAGTGATATAAAAAAAGGATTGAAGAAAAATAAAATAAAAAAAGAAAAAAAGGAGAACATGATGACGAATAATTTAAGAAAAGGTAAAAAAAGACTTAAGGTCGTTTGCAAAGAGGTGTCAAGAGTTTAAATATACTGATTCGGCACTTATTACATTTTTTTAATAACAGGATTAGTGAATATTTCACAAAATTTATTTTTCGGCGGAAATTGATAAACAAATTGAAGGTCAGAAACAAGAGATTTCTACGTCGATTAAAGATTTTAGTAGTAGGATTTCAGAGGCTAAAAGAGAATAATAAATTATTGAAAGATACAAATTTAGAATTGATTCAGTTAATGGAGCAAGGAGATCATGTAGTCAAAATCGCCTTGGAGCAGCTGGCAATATGGAATTAATGGATTTTTATAACAATTGGGGAGGAACATATAAAGGAAGAGGAGATAAATCAAAAAAATATCCTTATGAAGGAAAATTTGAGAGAAGTGAAAATAAATTCGAGAGAGCGACTTCGCCTTTAAGTTCAAACTATGATTTGTTAAGTAAATCAAGCAATCCAAGATCAGCTACAACAAGTGGAAGATATGGATATGAAAAAGGATATGGAATTTCGAGTACAGAAAAACGTCAAGAACCAGTAGCGAGTTTGAATATTGATGCTTCGATTAAACCTAAAGATGTACATAAAAGTCCTGTTGCTGCACCAAATGTTAATGTGAGTGCACCAGTATTGGCACCCTTGAGTATACCGACAGTGATTCCGCCTACTTTGACAATACCTACTCCTAATCCTCCTGTGGTACAGGTAGATCTCCCACAACCTAGTGCAAAACCGTTTGTGGACTTTTCGTTTCAAAATGGTACATTAGGATGGATCACTCCAACTTCTTATGATGAGGATGTAAGATATACACCTTCAAGCTCTAGAATTACCAATGGAGAAGGACACACATTTTGGACAGGATACAACAACAACAACAACAACACAGATAAGCTGGTTAATGCTTCTGGAGTAGACGACAAAATATTGCCTAATGGATACCTTAAAGAAGGTCTTGACAGAGAAGTGAAAAATAGAACAGGAGCATTGCTATACTTTAACAGTGGTCATAAATTAGGAACGAAAAATGCTCCGGAAAATAAATTTCAAGCTCAAAACTTTGATTTATATCTAGCAGGAAATATAGGGAATGCTGGAACAACAGATGGGGGTCATGAAGGAGCATTAGGAATACATACAGTTTGGAACGGAAAACTTTCAAATGTTAAAGCTCATTTATATGGAAAAGCTGCTTTCCTTTCACTTGAAACATGGTGGGCAGGAAAGATGGAATTTGATAATACACCTGGGAAAGAAGTTAAAGTAAATATTGAATCAGTTCCAGGAGTAGCAGGAAGTGGAAATGAAAATACAATATTTCTTATTTACCCAGGAAGCTATGGTATAGTAGCTACACAAAATAATGGAGCTATACATCAGCGTGGTGGATTTACCGGTAAAGTAAATGCTGATATAAAAACTCATAAAAAAATATAGTTTATTCAGTACTGGGAAATCAGGGATCCTTTGAGATAGACAGTAGTGGAAAATATAATATAACAGGAAATGAAAATATAGTTTATTCAGGTTATGGATACGTTCCTAACTGGAATATGTTTGTAGGAGAAAAAGATGCCAATGGAATGATGCCACCAGGAGGTGCAAGAGTAAAGGATAAACACCAGACAGGTATGACACCAACTATAAAACTTACTGAAGCACCTATAATAAATGGAGATAGAAATATCGTACTTCTTTTTAATGATAAAATGGATGATGCTTCAGCAGCTAGTATGGACGTGTATAAAGGAAATGATGATAATTGGAAAAAATCAGTAATTGGTATTTATCAGGGAGAAATTGATGCCAGAGCAAGAATAGGAAATAATGATGCAACAAGAGTGGTAGAAAATAATATTGGAATATATTCAAGATCAGGACAAAGAGGTAAGGAAACTATAAATGGACAGGATGCTGAATTTAATCCAAAAACAGATTTAGGAGCTGCCGGATCAAGTATAAAATATGAAGCTGATCCTATACATTCATTACAAATAAACAACATTGATATAACATTTGGTAAAAATTCAAAAAATGGAGTTATGATAGCCTCTGAAAGAGGAACTGTAATTGATGTGGCTATGCCTAGAAATTTACATATCACTGTTGTAAAAGATAACATTGGAAAAGCTATATCAGGGAAAACAGATACAACAACAGTACCAATTATGACTACGCCTATAAAGGATTATGAAGGAACATCGCCGTTGACAGCTTCTTATGATGATACTGCAAATGAAGTGGCTACAGGTACGGTTATTGCTTATGCATCAGGTGAATGGAAAAATGCAGATCATAGAATGACTTCTTCTGAAGTACAAAGATTTGAAGGAAAAGGAAGTCAGATTAATATTGGCCAGGATGTTGTAATGTCTGCCAGATATAAAGACTATACACCTGTAGGAGCTACAACAAAGGTAGAATCATTCCCAGTGGCTTATGTGGCTAAGGACAAAGGTGAAATAACATCTGAAAAAACAACGGATGCAAAAGGATTTGGATCTATAATTGCTTATGCAGATACAAATTCTAAAATTACTTTGAAGGATAAAGCTACAGCAATAGATGAATGGGCAGCTTCAGATGCAGCAACGCAACCTTATTTATATAAAAATATTGGTGGATATGCAAAGGCAGGAAGTACAATTACATTTGAAAAGGATGTAAAAATTCATGGAATGGCAGGATATGCTGACGGTGCAAATTCATTAGTTGAATTTAAAGGAACTGGCAATCTCGTGGAATCGGCAAAAGATGGAGGTCTAGTAGCTCAAAATGGAGGACAAATCCATTTTGGTGGAGGAGACATTAAAACTGAAAAAAGAAATCCTAACGATAATTATAGCGGAGTAGTGCCATTTTTAGCAGACGCTTCTTCAAATATAAACTTTAAGGGAGCAACAGAAATTTCTATTTCAGATGGTATACTTATGCCAGGAACAGCAACTGATTATGCAGCTGAAGATTCATCAGATCCTGCAAATGCCGCAGCAACAGCAGGTAAAAAATATACAGGAATGCAGAATGTAAAAGTAAATGTTACAGGAAATGGTGTAATATTAAGAGTTACAGAAGGCGGAACTGTAAATGATAACAAATGGACAGGACCTACTGGACTTATTGAAAGTGTTGAGGATGACTTGAAAATAAATAGAGGAAACTTGACAATAGGTCCGGGAGCTGACTATAAAGTGTATTATAAAAATGGAGAATATTCGATACAGCAAAGCATTGATTTAGATAATTCGCCTGTATTTGACAAAATAAAATTTGTTAGAGAAAAAATTTATATTGAGCCTGGTGTTACAATAAGTTCAGCTTCAGGTAAAGGAATGATTGTCGGATCTGACTCAGGAGCGACTTCAAATACTCAGACTGGATACGTAAATCAAGGAAATGTATCAATAACAGGAGGTTCGTCTTCTACAATTGCACTTGGTACAAGTTTTGGAGAAATAACAAATGAAAATAAAATTGCTGTGGATAATGGGCTTGGAGTGTATGGAGTAAATGGAAGCAAGTTATTGAATGATAGCAATGGAAATATTACTATTTCAGGAACTGGAGTTGGAATGGCTGCATTTACATCGGCTAATAAACTTCAAACTTATGGAACTGATGCTAAAATTGCAAATGGGACACTTTCAAATACAGATAAAACTTTAGAAGTTGAAAATAAAGGTACAATTACTGTAAATGGAAATAATGGAATAGGATTGTATGGAGAATTGAATACTATTACTGGAGCTGCTGCTGGAGTTGAAGTCGGAAAAGCTGGAACTAGCCACGGAAGTATTAGAAATGCAGGTAAAATTGTATTAAGTGGAAATAATTCGGTTGGAATTGTATCGAAAGTTGTACCACCTGCTGGAGCTGCTAATACGTTGCAATTTGGTGGACCTGAAGTAAAACTTAATGGAACAGGAATTTCGGATATTGTAGCTACTGGAAATGATGGCATTGGTGTTTATGCGGATAATACAAAAGTTACATTTGAAACTGATTATGGAGTGGAAGTTAAGGATAGAGGAACTGGTATATTTATTGAAGGAGATAATCCTTCATTGAATGACAGTAAAAACTTTGAACTAAAATATTCTGGAGCACCTACAGCATCTGCGGTTGCATTCTTTATGAATAATAAATCAACATTGCCTACATCTAGTATGACAAACAAGATGAATATTACTCTTAATGATACAGTTAACAATACAGAAGGTCTTGTTGGAATATTTGCAAAAGGAACTGCTGGAGATATTAACAATCAAGGAAATATTACTGGAAATGCAGGGATATGGAATTATTTCTGAAGGTGTAGAAGTTAGAAATAGTGGAAATATTACTTTACCAAATCCGTTGGATGCTGCTAGTAAAAAAGCTAGTGTTGGGATTTATGTTAAAAATGGGAACAAAATTACAAATAGTGGAGATATTACTATAGGAAAATATTCTGTTGGAATTTATGGACATCAAGTTGAAAATAGTGGAAATATTAATGTTGGTGATGCGGGAACTGGGATATTCAGTACTGCTGGAAATGTTGACTTAACTGGTGGAACGATAAATGTTGGGACAGATCAGGCTGCAGGAGTTTATGTGAATGGAGATAATCAAACTGTAACTGCAGGTTCTGGAGCAAATATGACGATTGCTGATAATTCGTTTGGAATTATTTCTGAAAAAGGAACAGGTTCTGCTGGAAATAAAATTATAAGTAACATTGGAAGCGTTAATAATCTTGGAAATGACACTGTTTATATTTATTCAAATGACAACAGAGCCGGAGCACAAGTTACAAATAATACAAACTTGACTTCTACAGGTTCTTACAATTATGGTGTTTATTCTGCTGGAGAAGTTGTAAATAACGGAAATATTAACTTTGGTTCAGGATATGGAAATGTAGGAGTTTACAGTACTCTTGGCGGAACTGCTACGAATAATGCTTCGATTACGGTTGGAGAATCGTATTTTGATCCAATTAGTCCATTAAATAATCGTTATGCTATAGGAATGGCTGCTGGATATACTCCAACGGATGATGAAAGTGCTGCAGGAAAAGTGGGATATACTGGAAATATTGTAAATAATGGTGTTATTAATGTTACAGGAAAAGGAAGTATTGGAATGTACGGAACTGGAGCGGGAACAACGGTTTACAACGGTACTGTTTCAAATCGTAATGCTGTGATAAACTTGAATTCGAGTGAAACTACTGGAATTTACTTGGATAACGGAGCTTACGGATATAATTATGGAACTATTAAATCGAATGGTTCTGGATCGAAAAAAGTTGTCGGAGTTGTAGTAAAAAACGGTTCGACAATTGAAAATCACGGAAATATTGATATTACTGCAGAAGATGCAAGAGGAATTCTATCGAAAGGGAATGCTTCAGGAGCTAATCTTGGGATAGTTAAAAACTATGGAACATTCAATATTAATGGTGTAACAGATTCGACTGATGCGACAGTTATTGGAGTGGATGCTGCGAGTGACTTGACAAAAACAGTATCTGGAATAAAAATTGATGTACCTAGAGGATCTTCAGTAGGAACAATAACGGTAAATGGAAATCCAGTAATACCTGAATTAGCAACAACATCAGCAGAAGAATTTCAACCAATGGAACTATCAAAAATAGGAATGTATATTGACACTTCAAATAAAGTGTACACAAATCCTATTACAGGACTTAGTTCTTTGACAGGATTGAAAAAAGCTGACTTAATTGTGGGAGCTGAAGCTGCTCAAAATACGACTGCAAAATATATTCAAGTGGATTCAAAAATAACTGATCCATACAATGCAACAATTAGAGCTAATCCACAAATTGAAAAATGGAACATTTATTCAGGATCATTAACTTGGATGGCAACAGTCGCACAAAATTCAAACGATGGAACAATAGAAAATGCCTACCTTGCTAAAATACCATATACATATTGGGCAGGAAATGAAGCATCACCTGTAAATCCTACAGATACATATAATTTCTTGGATGGATTGGAACAAAGATATGGTGTAGAAGCACTAGGAAGCAGAGAAAATCAATTATTCCAAAAATTAAATGGAATTGGAAACAACGAAGAAATTTTATTCTATCAAGCAATGGACGAAATGATGGGTCACCAATATGCAAACACTCAAATGAGAATAAATGCAACTGGAAATATGCTTGACAAAGAATTTAAATACTTGAAAAATGAATGGAGAAATCCTTCTAAACAAAACAATAAGGTTAAAATCTTTGGAATGAGAGATCAGTATAAGACTGACACAGCTGGAATTCATGATTATGAAAGCAATGCTTACGGAGTTGCTTACGTTCACGAAGATGAAACAGTTAAGTTAGGGAACTCAAGCGGATGGTATGCTGGAGCAGTAAATAATAGTTTCAAATTCAAAGATATAGGAAAATCAAGAAAATCAGACTATGCTAAAAAGCTGGTATCTTTCAAGACAATGTCGCTGTATACAGATCACAACGGTTCACTTAGATGGACAGTTGCCGGAGATGTGTTCTTAGGTAAAAAAATGAAAATGAAACGTAGATTTTTTTAGTAGTTGATGATATATTTAATGCTAAGTCAGACTATACGTCTTATGGAGCGGCTTTCAAAACTGATTTAGGTTACGACATTAGAATGAGTGAAAGAACACATTTAAGACCATACGGAGCTTTAAAAATGGAATACGGAAGATTTAGTAACATTAAGGAAGATGACGGAGAAGTAAGACTAGAAGTAAAAGGAAACGACTATTTTTCAGTAAAACCAGAAGCCGGGATAGAATTTAAATATGTTCAGCCAATGGCTGTGAGAACTAACTTGTCAGTTGGACTTACTGCAGCTTATGAAAATGAGCTTGGAAGAGTTGGAAATGTAAACAATGAAGCAAGAGTAAGATACACAAATGCTGACTGGTTTGGAATTAGAGGAGAAAAGGAAGATAGACGTGGAAATGGTAAATTTGACCTTAACATCGGAGTTGACAATACAAGATTTGGTGTGACAGTAAATGCTGGATATGATACTAAAGGAAATAATGTTCGTGGAGGTATTGGATTTAGAGCAATTTATTAATATAATAAAAGTTTAAATATTCTACTAAAGAAATATTTTATGTATAAGTATTTTTATTTTAGAAAAAGCAGAATACTTTTTCAAATAAATATCTTATATAAGTATTTAGATTCAAAAAGAGCAGTATAGCTTAGGTTTTACTGTTCTTTTTGTTTGAAAATGATAGATAATAGATAATTAAGTATAAGATAAAAATCTAATTTAAAAATAAAAAGATTTTTATACTTTTGAAATTTTTTTATGATATAATAAAGTATATGATTATGAGCATTATTAAAAAGAACTAATAAAAATAAATTATAGGAGGAAAGATAGTAATGAGAAAAAAACAAGTTATTTTTATTATTTGCGACATTGGTTATATCAAGTTTTTCTTACGCGAATAACAGTGATGTCTCGAAAGACGTTAAAAACCAGTTGAAATTATAATAGATAATGGTGGTGGATACAATGATGGAAGCAATAGCAACAATAACAGAGGTGAAACAACGATTCCAACTAATCCAAATAGAAGATCTGAAACAATTTCAAATTCAGCTGGAACAATTAGAATCGATACTTCATATACTTCACAAGGTCAAGATTATAGACAAAAAAATTCATAATCTTACACTACACAGCAGGAAATAGAGATTCGTCATTAAAAACTTTGACAAAAAATGAAGTAAGTGCGCATTACATGGTTTCAGACAATAAATCAGAACCAATTTATTCATTAGTAGATGAAAATAAGAGAGCCTGGCATGCTGGAGCTAGTGATTGGAAAGGAAGAAACAATTTAAATGATACTTCAGTCGGAATTGAAATTGTAAATGGTGGAGATGTCAGTGGAACATTTGTGCCATATAAAGATTTTCAAATAAAGGAAGTTGCTGTTTTAGTTAAATATTTAGCTGATAAATACGAAATTCCTGCAACGAATATTTTAGGACATTCAGACATTGCACCACAAAGAAAATCTGATCCAGGTCCATTATTCCCTTGGAAAGAATTGTATACAAAAATATAATATCGGAATGTGGTATGATAATGACACTAAAAAAATAATTATGAAAGAGAATATTCGACTAAATTGAGTATGATGCCTGTTTCTGAAATTCAAAAGAGTTAAACAAATTTGGATATGGTATAAGTATAACTGGAACTTGGGACAAAACAGACTAAAAATGTAATAAAAAGTATTCCAACACCATTTTAGACCATCAAATTATAGTGGAGAAAATGGATGTTGAAACATTTTGCTATTTTTAAAAGCATTGAACGAAAAATATAATAAAAATAAATTTTTAAAAAGAAAGGGATGAGTATGAAAAATTTTTTTCAAATAGGGTACTGAATAGCAGTATTCACCAATAAGAAAAATTAGTTCCTTACATTGATGAAGCTAAAAGGAATGGAGTAAAAGTGTATCAATTACATATTGGACAACCTGATGTAGAAACACCAGATACATTTTTTTGAAGGATTAAATAACTATAAAGAAAAATTGTTAAATATACAAATTCAGCAGGAATAATGGAGCTTAGAGAGTCGTTTTCAAAATCTTATGCTAAAGATGATATTAATCTTTTGCCTGAGGAAATTTTGATTACTCAAGGAGGAAGTGAAGCAATTCAAATTACGCTTCAAACTCTTTGTAATCCTGGAGATGAAGTTTTAGTTCCTGAACCATATTATACAAATTATGACAGTTTTTTTGAGAATTGCTGATGCAACATTAGTTCCAATTGAGACCTCGATTGAAGATCATTATCATTTACCACCAAGAGAAGAAATTGAGAAATTGATTACTCCAAAAACTAAAGCTATAATGTTTTCTAACCCAAGTAATCCAACAGGAATTGTTTTTAGACCAGAAGAAATGGAATTAATAAAGGAAATTGCAATAAAACATGATTTATATATTGTTACAGATGAAGTTTATAGACAATTTATTTATGATGAGAAAAATTGCAAAAACTTATCAATCGTTTATGTCAATTCCAGAAATTGAAGATAGAGTAATTCTTGTGGATAGTATTTCAAGCATTACAGTGCGACTGGAGCTAGAATTGGTGTTATTGCTTCTAAAAATAGAGACTTTATGGCACAAGCGTTAAAAATTTTGTCACAAGATTATCAGTTTCGACAATCGAGCAATATGCAAGTGCAAACTTGATAAATACTTTAGAAACTTACATTGACAATACAAAATTGGAATATAAAGTTAGAAGAGATATGATTTATAACAATATTCAAAAAAATTCCTGGAGTTGTGACATATAAAGTCAAGCAGTGCTTTGTATTTGATAGCAGAATTGCCAGTAGATGATATTGAAAAATTCGCAATTTGGTTGTTGACAGAATTTAGATATAAAAATCAAACATTATCGTTTGCACCAGGGCCTGGATTTTACAAAAACGCCTGGAAAAGGGACGAAAGAAGCTAGATTTTCATTCTGTACACATAATTTAATTGAAATTGAAAATGGAATGAAAGTATTAAAAAAAGCATTGGAAGAATATAACAAAATAAACAAATAGATTTCTTTAGACTTGTTTAGTAATTCAAAATTAGTTTTGCAATTATTTGAGCAAGTCTAATTTTTTTATAAATCAAAAGTTTAAAAAAATGCAGAAATAAAGAGGAGAAAATAATTTTTATGGGAAATAAAGAAAAATTTTATTGAAAAAAAGACATAAAAAAATGCAAAAGAAATTTTTAGAGAGAATGAATCCAAATCAAAAATCAATTATCATACAATTTTGACGAAATTAATTTCAGATTGGAAAAGTAAAAATATTCGTCCAAAAAAATAATGATTCATAGCTGTTGTGCACCTTGTAGCACGTATACTTTGGAGTTTCTTACACAATATGCTGATGTGACAGTGTTGTTCGCAAATAATAATATTCATCCTAAAGCTGAATATAAGAAAAAGAGCCTTAGTACAAGAAGAGTTTATAAATAAATTTAATGAAAGAACAGGAAATAAAGTTGGATTTATTGAGGATGAATACAAACCAGCTGACTTTTATCGGGCTGTTAAAGGATTGGAGAAACGAAAAAGAAGGCGGAGAAAGATGCACTGTTTGCTTTTCAAATGAGATTAGATATTGTTGCAAAAAGGCCCAGGAGTTAGGATTTGATTATTTTGGAAGTGCATTAACATTAAGTCCACATAAAAATAGCCAATTAATAAACACTTTAGGATTAGAAATTCAAGAAATTTTTGATGTAAATTATTTGCCATCAGATTTTTAAGAAAAAAATAATGGTTACAAGCGTTCAGTCGATATGTGCGCAGAATATGATGTTTATCGTCAATGCTACTGTGGGTGCATTTTTGCAGCATTGGATCAGGGTATTGATTTGAATGAGTATAAGTAAAGTTTTGATAAATAAATTGTAAAAAAATCTTTTATTTGAGGTATAATATTAACAAAGCTTAAATTATAAATAAAAAAATTAATTTGAATAATTTGGAAGATGATGGGAAAAATGGAACTAAATATAAGAAAAATTAAAGAAGATGATTATCAAAAATTTTTGTTTTGACAGATATTCATGGAAGATTTGATTTATTTGAAAAACTAATAGAGAAAATAGATTTGAAAAAAAGAAGATTTACTACTGATTCTTGGAGATAGCTGTGATAGAGGGAAATTTTCTTTTGAGTTATACAATTGGTATGAAGAAATGATTCAAAAAGGTTACAATATTATTCACTTAATGGGAAATCACGAAAAATATGCTTTTTGAATCAATAAGTGATGAAAATTATCGTTTAAATTGGTTATATAATGGTGGAAATGTTACTGTAAAATCTTTTTTGAACATCAAACAGAAGAAAAAAACAATAGATGAATATTGGAAAAATAATAAATTCTATGAAGAAAAATGGTTATTTAATTTTATTGAAAAAAATGCCACATATCATTGAGAGTGAAAAATCATTTATTTGTTCATGCAGGAATTGATTTTTTTCTAAAAATTTGGAAGATCAAGAAATTAAATATTTGTTATGGACTCGAGATGATTGGTATAAAAAAATAATACAGGAAAAAAATCGTATATTATGGTCATACTCCACAAAAAAAGATATTAGCATTAAAAAAATAATTGTATAAATTTAGATTCAGGATGTTTTTTTACTGATGTTTTTAAGATGTGTTGAGGTGAAGGAAAAGAAATTATTTGTTTTTAAAAAAAGGTAGAATTAAAGTAAAAAGTTATAAAGTTTATAAAAATAAAAAAAGACTGGAAAAAAATAAAAATTTTTTTAATTTAATAAATTGTATCAAAAAGACTAGAAAAAAATCTAGCCTTTTATCCCAAAAATTTCTATATTTTTATAAAGTTCTAACGGGTATTTACAAATTAATTATATCATAACTAAAAAAATGTCAATAAAAAAATCTTAATAAAAAGAAGGTAAAAATATCTAGAAATAAAAAAATTCCCAATTGACATTTTCAAAAAAATAATATAAAATAAAATATATCAAACCCCCTGCAGTATTTTAAATAATACAAGGTTAGTATGCCTACGCAGGGCTTTTTATAGGAGAAATTATTATAATGACGAAACATAAATTTTTGACATGCAAAAGAACAAGTAATGGTTTTTTAAAAATAGAGGAATGATTATCGAGGATGACAAAGATGCAGAGAGAAGATTGAATTTTATAAATTACTATAAATTGAAGGAATGTTCGTTGCCTTTTTAAAAGATGGGAAATATGTTCAAGGAATTACTTTTTAATCAAGTTTTAAATAGATTTTATGAGAATAAAAAAATTTGAGATTATATTTATTAAGGTTAACTGAAAAAAATTGAACTGTCTTTAAAAACAAAATTTTTCTCATTTGATGGGAAAAAGTTAGGAGAATATGGGTATCTTGATTTTTTTGAATGGGTTGACAAAGTAGAATGTAATAAAAAGAACGAATTTTTTAGAGAAAAGATTTAAGAAAAAGAATAGAGAGAAATTTAGAAAGAAGTAATAACAAGCTGCTAGATGTTTACAAGAAGAATGATGATAAAATAATTAATATACCTATATGGCTTTGTAATAGATATTTTAACATTTGGAGAAGTTTTAAATCTTTACAAAATATTATACAAAAAAATATCAAAATCAAATAGCTAAAGATCATAATTTGAAAAGAGAAGTGTATTTGTCTTGGCTGGAAACTATTAATCTGGTTAGAAATCTGTCAGCTCACAATTCAAATATTACGGATATGAAATTTATGACAAAAACCTAAAAATATTAGAAGAATTTAAAAAGCAAACTATATGTTGTTAATGGCAAAGCTTCTGACAGAATAGCAATAGCGATCTTAATATCAGAATATTTAGTTTATGTAATTAATCCAAAAATATACAGGTGGAGCTATTAGGAAAACTTTGAAAAAAATATGCCATAATAGGACGGATAAAGAGGCCCAAAAAGTTAGGTTTTAAGGATTTTTGAAACTGTTGAAAGCTTGAAAATATAAAATGATAAATAGGTTGGAATTATTGAATTTTGAGAATTCATATCATGGATAAATCGAAAGTAGAATTTATAAATACAAAATTTATATAAATCATAAAATAAAAAGCATAAAAAAATTTTTTTGAAAAAAATTTGTATTATAATCGACTTGTAAAATATATATTTTTTTATGATATAATAAAACGTAATTAATTTAATTAAAATCATTTATTAAATAAAATAAGGAGATGAATAGAAAAATGAATTTTGTTTATATTTCACCACAATTTCCAAAAACAAACTGGGAATTTTGTGATAGATTGAAAAAGAATGGGGTAAATGTTTTAGGGATTGCAGATATTGAGTATGATCAATTGGATGAAAAATTGAAAAATGCTTTGACAGAATATTATAAAGTTTCGTCGTTGGAAAAATTATGATGATGTTTTTGAAAGCAATTGGTTTCTTTACTCATAAATATGGGAAAATTGATTGGATCGAATCGAATAACGAATATTGGTTAGCTAATGATGCGAGACTTCGTACAGACTTTAACGTTGTAACTGGTATAAAAAGCGATAAAATCAACAATATTAAAGAAAAATCAAAAATGAAAAAAATTCTATAAAAAGCAGAAATTCTACTGCAGCATATTCTTTAGTAACAACTTTAGTAAAAGCTAAAAATTTATAAAAGAAGTTGGTTATCCTGTAATTACTAAACCAGATAATGGTGTTGGTGCAAGTGATACTCATAAAAATCAAAAATGAAGAAGAATTAAAAAGCATTTTTTTGAAACAAAAAAATAAAGATATCAAATATATTATGGAACAATTTGTTGATGGAGACTTGGTTTCATATGATGCGATAATTAATTCAAAAAGGAGAACCTGTTTTTGAAACTGAATTTTTTTGAACCTACAATAATGGATATTGTAAATGAAGGATTGGATGTTTTCTATTATGTTGAAAAAGAAATGCCTGAAAAAAATTATTGGAAGCAGGAAGAAAAACTGTAAAAAGCATTTGGTGTTAAGAGTAGATTTATACATTTAGAATTCTTTAAATTAAAAAAATGATGTAGAAGGATTAGGTAAAAAAAGGAGATTATATCGGACTTGAAACAAATATGAGACCTGCTGGAGGATATACACCAGATATGTATAATTACGCAAATAATACAGATGTTTATCAAATTTGGGCTGATATGGTAGCTTTTGATGAAATTAGAAATGCAAACTTGAATGATGATTTAGAAAAATTATTGTATTTATGTAAGCAGAAGAGATAATCATAATTATGTTCATAGTCATGATGAAATTAAACAAAAATACGGACAAAGTATTGTAATGGATGAAAGAATGCCAGATATTTTTCTCTAGAGCAATGGGAAATTACATGTACACAGCTATTTTCAAAACTGAAGAAGAAATGGAAGAATTTAAGAAAATGGTTCATGAAAAAAAGATAAAAAAATTATTGAAAGGAAAATTTATGCAAATAGAGCACAGAAGAGAGTACAGTCACTTTTTTAATAGAGATATGGAATACAAAAGATATGGTCATGCAGGGAAACCCGTGTTAGTATTTCCATCACAAGATGGTGATTTCAATCAATATGAAGAATTTGGAATGATTGATGTTTTGTCAGATTATATCGAACAAGGAAGATTGCAATTATTTTTGTGGGAAGTGTTGACTTGGAAAGTTGGTCATCTAATGGAGATCCTAGACATAGAATTGAAATGCAAGAAAGATGGTTCAATTACATTTCAAATGAGTTAGTTCCTAGAATACAAGATATTTCTTGGAGAAGTGATATTTTGGTAACAGGTTGTAGTATGGGAGGAGCTCATGCTGGAATTTTATTCTTCCGTAGACCAGATTTATTTGATTCAATAATTTCGTTAAGTGGAGCATTTGATGCGAGAATGTTCTTTGGAGATTATATGGATGACTTGGTTTACAATAATTCAGTTGTAGACTTCTTAAAAAAATATACCTTGGAATCATTATTATTTAGATGAATATAGAAAAAGATATTATTATTTGTATTGGTCAAGGAGCTTGGGAAGGGGAATTATTGCCAAGTAATAGAGAATTAGAAAGAATTCTTTATGAAAAACAAATTCCAGCTTTGGGTAGATTACTGGGGATACGATGTAGCACATGATTGGCCTTGGTGGAGAATCCAAATTAGATACTTTATGGATATTCTTTTGAATGCTCATTAAAAAAAGTTTGATACATTTTCAATGAGATTTATAATTTACAAAAAAATATTTTTAAATAAAATTAATGAGGCCCTTTTTGGGCTTCTTATTTATTTATGAAAAATTTAGGAGAATTCGTATAGTTATTTATGTAATAGAACTGTTTTTAAAATTAAATTCAAAAACGATGACTATTTTATTTAATGCCTAAATATATATAATTTTTAATAGTTTAATTTTAAATAGGTTTAAGTATAAAATTTTATATTAAATATTATTAATTAGAAAGGAACCAAAGAATGTTAAAAAAATTATTTTCTTATATCGGTGAATATAAAAAAAGTACAGTAATTTCACCGATATTTATTATTATAGAAGTAATCTTTGAAATGTTAATACCAACGTTAATGGCAGTTATAATTGATAAAGGTTTGAATAAAAAAATGATATGAATTTAACTGTAGAAGTTGGAATTGCAACGATTGTAGTTACTTTATTATCTTTGACAGTGGGAGTTTTTGGCTGGGAAATATGCTTCTCATGCTTCGGCTGGATTTGCTAGAAATCTTAGAAGAGCAATGTTTTTCTAAGATACAATCATTTTCATTTACAAATATTGATAAATTTTCGACAGCTGGATTGATTACAAGATTTACAACAGATATAAATATTATTCAAAAATTCATTTTCAGTTAGTTATTAGAGGACTTGTTAGAGCGCCGATAATGCTAATTGTAGCGACTGTAATGTCATTTTTGATAAATCCTAGATTAGCAATGATATTTATTGTAGCAATTATATTTTTTTAGGAGGTACACTGACAGCTTTTAATTTCAAAAAGTGTATCCAATTTTTTTCAAGTGCAACAAAAATATGACACAATAAATTCAGATTTGCAAGAAAAATATCAATGGAGTTCGTGTTGTAAAAGCTATGTTAGAGAAGATTATGAAATTTCTAAATTCAAAAATCAACTTTAGATTTAAGAGATACATTTTTAAAAAGCAGAAAAAAATAATAATTTTTTTATTTCGCCAGTAATGCAGTTGACAGTATTTTTCATGTATTTTGTTACTTTCATGGTTTGGAGCTAAAATGATTGTTGTAAACGAGTTAACAACTGGAGAATTGACAAGTTTGTTTGCTTATACGATTAATATTTTAATGAGTTTACTGATGCTTTCAATGATGTTGGTAAATATTATTTGGTCAAGAGCCTCTGGTGAAAGAATAGCGATGGTTTTTATCAGAAGAACCAAGTATAAGAAATCCAGAAAATCCGATAAAAGTTGTAAAATCTGGAGATATTAAATTTAAAAATGTTAATTTTAGTTATAGTAATAATCCTGACGTGTTGAATTTGACGGATATTAATTTGGATATAAAGTCTGGAGAAACTTTGGGAATTATTGGAGGGACAGGAAGTGCAAAATCGGCTTTGGTTCAGCTTATTCCTAGATTGTATGATGTTTTAAATGGAGAAGTTTTGGTTGGAGGAGTAAACGTAAAAGATTATGACATTAAAACTCTTCGTGACAATGTGGCAATGGTTTTACAGAAAAATGTACTTTTCTCTGGAACAATTAAAGAAAATCTTCGTTGGGGAAACAAAAATGCAACAGACGAGGAAATTGAAAAAGCATGTAAAATTGCTCAAGCAGATGAATTTATTCAAAAATTTCCTGATAAATACGATACAATGATTGAACGTGGCGGAACAAATGTTTCTGGTGGACAAAGACAAAGATTATGTATCGCAAGAGCATTATTGAAAAAGCCGAAAATATTGATATTAGATGATTCGACAAGTGCTGTTGATACAAAAACAGATAGATTGATAAGAGATGCCTTTAACAAAGAGTTACCAGAAATTACGAAAAATTATTATCGGTCAAAGGGTTTCTTCTGTAAAAAGATTCTGATAAAATAATTGTATTAGATGATGGAGTTATCACAGGAATTGGAACTCACAGCGAATTATTGAAAACAAATAAAATTTATCGTGAAGTTTATGAATCTCAAACAGAAGGGAGTGATAAATAATGGCAAAAACCAACAAATGTTTTCGATTAAAAAAATCAAATAAAAGTGTTATTCAGACTTTTAGGATATATGTTTAAAAATTACAAATTTAGAATGACTGCTGTTATAGTTTTCATATTTTTGAGTTCATTCTTTATGGTCGTTGGGACAATGTTTACGAAACAACTGATGGATGGATTTATTGTTCCCAATATAAATAAACCTCATGTAGACTTTGCTCCACTTGCAGCAATAATTGGAAAAAAATGATAATCGTTTATGTTTTTTTCGATTATTTCTACATATTTATATGGAATTTTTTTATGGTAATTATAGCACAAGGAACGTTGAAAAAAATTGAGAGATGAAGTATTTGAACATATGGAAAGTCTTCCAATTAAATTTTTTTGATACTAATGCTCACGGAGACATAATGAGTGTGTATTCGAGTGATATTGATACATTAAGAGCAATGATGGTGGAAAGCCTTTTCGCAAATGATTTCGTCAGTTGTAACAATTGTGAGTGTTTTTAATTTCGATGTTTATTTTAAATGTACCGTTAACACTAATCGTTGTTTTAATGATAGTTATTATGATTACGACAATAAAAATAATTTCTACAAAAAGTTCGAGAAATTATAAGGCACAGCAAAAAAATATTGGGAAAGTTAACGGTTATGCAGAAGAAATGATTGAAGGACTAAAGGTTGTAAAAGTTTTCTCATATGAAAATGAAGCTAACGAGAATTTTGAAAAAAATAAATACAGAATTGTTTGAAAGTGCAAATGATGCGATGAAATATGCTAATATTTTAGGGCCTGCTGTTGGAAATTTAGGGAATATGAACTTTGTGCTAACGGCGGTTATTGGTTCGGTATTTGTATTTTATGGGGTTAGTGGATTTACAATTGGGGGATTAGTTTTCGTTTTTACAATTTATAAAAACTATAAATCAACCAGTTTCTCAAATAGCACAGCAATTAACATCAGTAATTCTAGTATCAGCAGGAGCAGAGAGAGTATTCAAACTGTTAGATGAAGTTCCAGAATTTGACGAAGGATATGTAACTTTAGTAAATGCAAAAATTCAATGATGAAAACAAAATTGAAGAAACACCAGAAAGAACAGGTATTTGGGCTTTGGAAACATCCTCATAAGGACGGAACTACAACATATGAACAATTATTAGGAGACGTTGTTTTTCGAAAATGTTGATTTTGGTTATACGAAAGAAAAACAAATATTACACGATATTACATTATTTGCAAAACCTGGTCAAAAAAATAGCTTTCGTAGGAGCAACTGGTGCTGGGAAAACGACAATTACAAATTTGATTAATAGATTTTTATGATATTAATTCAGGAAAATAAGATATGATAACATTAATATTGAGAAGATTCACAAACCTGATTTAAGAAGATCTTTTGGGAATTGTACTACAAGATACACATTTATTTTTCAGGAACTGTTGCTGATAACATCCGTTTTTGGAAAAATTAGATGCAACTGAAGAAGAAGTGATTGATGCGGCTAAATTAGCTAATGCACATCATTTTATAAAACATTTACCAAAAAGGATACGATACTTATTTAAGTGGTGACGGTTCAAGTCTTTCTCAAGGACAAAAACAGTTACTTGCGATTGCCAGAGCTGCTATTGCTGATCCACCAGTATTAATTTTTAGATGAAGCAACTTCAAGTATTGATACAAGAACAGAAAAAAATTGTTCAAGAAGGAATGGACAAATTAATGCATGGAAGAACAGTATTCGTAATTGCTCACAGACTTTCTACAATCAAAAAAATTCAGATGTTATAATGGTTTTTAGATCAAGGAAGAATTATTGAAAGAGGAAATCACGAAGAATTGTTAAAAAGAAAAAGGAACTTATTATCAACTTTATACAGGTGGATTTGAAAAATCAGTAAAATTAAAAATAAAAAGTTAATAAGAATTAAATAAATATGATGGAGAAGACTAGATTATTCTAGTCTTTTTACTTATAAAATAAAAAAACAGTTAGTTGTGGTATTCATTTCTTTTAAAAAATATGGTATCATATAAACGAATATGTAAATAAAAAAATTAAGATATAAAATTTAAGAATGTGAGGGTACCTATGGATTTTTAAAGATGTGAAAATAAATGAAGAAAAAGGCTGTTTTGGAAAAATAAAAAGAGTGGCTAAAGATTTTTTTGGAGACAAAAATATCATGTTCAAGGAATTGTTGGATTGATAAATGACCCAAATGGATTTACACAATTTAAAGGTAAATATCATATGTTTTATCAATGGAATCCGTTAGAGTGGATCATAAAAATAAAACTTGGGGACACAGTGTGAGTGATGATTTGTTGCATTGGGAAAGATGTGAGACAGCATTAAGACCTGATACTTGGTATTCAAAAAAATGGTGTTTATTCTGGAAGTGGAATTGTGATTGATGGGGAATTATACTTGTTTTATACCGGAATGTAAAAAGATGACGAAGGAAACAGAGAATCTCATCAATGTTTAGCAGTATCAGAAGATGGAGAGCATTTTGAAAGATGGGAAACCAAGTATTGTAAATCAGCCAGATGGATACACTAGACATATTAGAGATCCAAAAATTTGGGAAAAAGATGGGAAAATATTATGCAGTTCTTGGAATTCAGAGTGAAAAAGTTAGAAGGAAAAGTTGTACTTTTATTCTTCTGAAAATATTAAAGATTGGAAATTTGAAGGAGAAATTGCAGGAGCAAATCATGGTAAATTAAAAGATTTTTGGATTTATGTGGGAATGTCCTGACTATTTTCAATTGAAAGATGAAAAAAACTGGAAAAATTTTAGATTTATTAGTAGTGTCGCCACAAGGATTGGAGCCAGAAGGAGATTTGTATCAAAAATAAATATCAAACTGGATATTTTTTTGGTAAATTAGATTATGCAAAACCAGAATTTGAAATTACTTCAGATTTTGTAGAAATTGATAGAGGACATGATTTTTATGCGCCACAATCTATGGAAGATGATAAAGGTAGAAGACTTATTGTAGGTTGGATGGGAGTTCCAGAAGAAGAAGATTTTCCTATGACAAAAATGGTTGGATTCATAGCTTTGACATTGCCGAGAGAATTGAAAGTAATCGATGGAAAAACTTTATCAATTGCCGATTAAGGAAAATGGAGACAATTAGAGGAGAAAAAAATTGAATTTTTCTTCAAAAGTTAAAGGTACTGGAAAAAGTTGGAACTGGAACAACATATGAATTAAATGCAAAATTCAAAAAAATATTACAGGAAATGTTGGATTGAAATTGAGAGTTGGAAAAGAAAGTGAAACAATTTTAAAATTAGATTACGCTGATAAGAAATTTGTGTTAGACAGAAGCAAAGGGGAACAAGTTGATAAAAAGCTTGAGAAAAAGTGGCACTTGATAATGTTAATGAATTGGAATTAACTGTTTTTTTGTAGACAATTCTAGTATTGAAGTATTTATAAATGGTGGAAAAAGAAGTATTTTTCTTCAAAAATTTTACCTAAATTTGGTGCAGATGGAATTGAAGTATTTGCTGATAATGAAACAGATGTTGAAATTGTAAAATGGGAATGGAAATAGAAAATGAAAAAAATCAAAGGAAATGAAAAACTGTAAAAAAATAATATGAAGTACGATTTAGTCAATTTGTTGGATGAAATTTTAGCTGAAGGAAAGTATAGTAATATTCAATTAAATCACTATTTTAGTACGAGAAATTATACAAGAAAAGAAAGAATGTTTGTTACAAATGTGATAAATATTGTATTAAAAATTTGATATACATTGATTATTTGCTTGAAAAACGACTAGAAATATCCAAAAACGAAAAAAATTAAACAGTTATTAAGAATATCAGTTGCACAATTGTTTTTTTATGGAATCAGATAATGCAGGAGTTCTGTTTGAAGCGGGAGAAATTGCGAAAAAAATTAATAGCCATCAAGTTGGATTTGTGAATGCTGTTTTGCAAAATGTTTTGAAAAAAATAAGGAAGAAATTGATGTACAAATTCCTGAAGATAAAAAGGATGGGATTTTAAATTCATATCCGCAATGGTTTGTTAATAAATTGAAAAATTGATTATCCTGAAAATTATTTGGATATAATGAAGTCATATAAAACGAGAAGTTATTTGTCTGTTCGATACAGTCCAAAAAAATTGACAAAAGAAAAATTTGAAGAAATTTTTAGAAAAAAATTGGAACGGAAATTTTATTTTCTGTTGATGAAGTTTACTATTTGTCAAATGCTAATATTTTTTTGAGACAGAGGAGTATTTAAAAGGTGACATCGTTATTCAGGATGCATCTTCATATTTAGCAGTGAAAAATCTTGAAATTACGGAAAATGAAACTGTTTTAGACGCTTGTAGTACCAGGTGGTAAATCTTTAGCAATCTTGCAAACTTTTAATCCAAAAATTATTAGTTGCAACAGATATTCATGAGCATAAAATTAAGATTTTGAATAAATTAAAAAGAAAATATGAATTTGATAACTTAGAAATTGTATTAAATGATGCAACTCAAATAGAAAATTTGAATAAACAATTTGATAAAATATTGTTAGATGTTCCGTGTAGTGGACTGGGAGTTTTACGTAAAAAGCCTGAAAAATTTACAATTTGACAGTAAATGATATTAGAAAATTGAAAAAATACAAAAGAAAATATTTGATAGTGCTTACAAGCGTTAAAATCGAATGGTACTATAATATATAGCACTTGTACATTTTTCTAAAAACGAAAATACTAATAACTTAGAGTATTTTTTTAGAAAAATACAATGATTTAGAAGTAGAAAAGTTAAAATTCCAAATAATGTGAAAACCATAGAAGATGAGTTTGATGGAGTGTATATTTTCTATGAAAATGAGTATTTAGACGGATTCTATATCGCTAAATTGCGAAAAAAATAAAAACTAAAGAAAGGATATCGGTATGCAATTTAAATTAAACGAGGATGTGAAATACATTTTAGAACAATTGAATAAATATGGAACTGGATTTCTTGTTGGAGGAGCTATTAGAGATATGCTCATTGGCATAGAACCAGATGATTATGATTTTGCAAACTGATATATCTTATAACGATTTAAAAGAGAATTTTTTTGAATTGTGATCCTAAGGAAGTTGAACCGCATTTTGGTGTTTTTAATGATAACACTTAATGGAAAAGAATATGAAATTGCGAAATATCGTAAAGAAATAGGAATCTTAAATAGCCGTTACCCCAAAACTGTAAAATTTATTCAAAACATCGAAGATGATCTAGCGAGAAGAGACTTTACAGTGAATGCAATGGCTTACAATGATGAAAAAGGGATTAATTGATTTATTCGATGGTCAAAATGATGCGAGAAAGAAAATAATTCGATTTGTAGGAAAAGCAAAATTACGTATTGAAGAAGATGCATTGAGGATAATGCGTGCATTTCGATTTATTTCAAAGTTTGGTTTTTCGCTTGATAGGAAAATTGCTGAAGCTATTTTTGATAAGAGAAAATTTTTGAATAAGATATCGAAAGAACGGATTTTTGATGAAATTAGTAAAATTTTTGTTAGGGCCTTATTCTTCAAAAAGCGTTGAATGAAATGAAAAATTAAAAATATTGGAGCATATAATTCCTGAATTTAAGTATACTTACATTCTTGATCATCCAAAAGCTGAAGAGAGTGTTTTTAAGCATACACTGAAAAACGATAGAATTGTGTGATGTTGATTTGATAACACGGTTAGCTGCAATGTTTCATGAACTTGGTAAGATAAGTACAATGGTAATTGATGCAGATGGGAACAGGTCATTTTACAATTATGAAAAAGAGAGTGCATTAATTGCTGAGGAAAAATTGCGTTATCTAAAGGTGTCTAATGAATTGATATTTTCTGTGAAAAAGATAATATTGAATCATTCGTTAATATACAATGATATTCCAGACAAGGCTTTAAAAAAATTGATTATTGATTTAGATACTAGAAATTTTAAGAGACTTTTGAACTTATTGGAAGCTGATATGAATTCAAAAAGGAAATTTGATAAAGGAGAAACCGAAGAGCTATTAAAAAAATTTATTCATCGAATAGAAGAGATTAAAAAGCAAGGAGAAATACCCAATATTAGAGATCTAGATATTACTGGAATTGACTTAATTAATTTGAAATTTAATTCAGTAGATATTAGTAAAATTAAAAAAATAAGATTTATGATTTGGTTTTGGAAAATACTTTGGAAAAACAAAAAGGAAGAAATTGTTAAGTATTTATTGAAAAGTATAAATTGGCAGATAAATTGGAATATGAGAAAATCGTGTGGAGCTTTTAATTTATAATCCTGAAAAATAAGGAATTTTTTTGATTGTGAAAATGCATAATGGAAATTGGGGATTTGTGAAAGGGCATACTGAACATGGGGAAAATGAAAAGCAAACGGCGATTAGAGAAGTGAAGGAAGAAACAGGACTTGATATAGAAATAATTTCTGATTTTTAAGGCAGAAATAACTTATGTACCTCATGAGAACACCTTTGAAAAAAAGTGAGTTTCTTTTTAGGATATACAAAATGGAGAGAATCTTAAAATTGATGATTCCGAAATAGAAGATTACAGTTGACGAAATTATGAAAAATACCTTAAAATTATTAACTTATCGGTTACAAAAAGAGGTATTGAAAAAGCTAAAAAAATTTATAAATTTACAAAATTCTGATTTTAAAAAAATAGATTTTTTGACAGAATTTGTAGTATAATTAATAAAAAAATAAATTGAAAGGAAGAAGAAAAATTATGAAGAAATTAATAACAATCTTTATGTCACTTTTTACTATTGTTTGCTGTTCAAGCATCAGTTTTTTTGGAAAACAAACTAAAAAGTTAAGATCAAACCCTATAGCAGTAAAGACAGAAATAAATGCAAAAATTACTAACTGATAAAGGTGAAATTAATTTAAAATTATTTCCAGATAAAGCTCCTGTCACAGTTGCAAACTTTGTGAATTTAGCACAACATGGATTTTATGACGGATTAAAAATTCCATAGAGTTATCGATAATTTTATGGCACAAGGTGGAGATCCAACTGGAACTGGTATGGGAGGCCCTGGTTATAAATTTGAAGATGAAGTAAACAACGGATTAAACTTTTTCATCAGCAGGTAAATTAGCTATGGCAAATGCTGGGCCTGGAACAAATGGAAGTCAATTTTTCATCACAACAGTTCCAACAGAATGGTTAAACGATAAACACACAATTTTTGGAGAAGTAGCTTCAAAAGAAGATTTCGAAAATGTAAAAAAACTTTCTAATAACGATGTTATGAGAAAAGTTGAAATTTCTGGTACTGGAATCAAAGAATTTTTAGCAAAATACAATTCGAGAATTTCTGAATGGGATAAAGCTTTTAGGATATAAGAATAATATAAAAAAATCACAGTCTTAAATGATTGTGATTTTTTTATTTAAGTATAAATCTATCAAAATAAAAATAATATCAATAAGTTGACTATTTTTTTCAATCTTTGTCTTAATTTAGCAACTTCCAATTTAAGTCTTTTTATCAGCTTCTTCAAATTTATCTTTTAAATCTGAAAGAACATCATCCACTCTATTTTTTTAAATTTGTCTGTTTCTTCGTTTGCTTTCTTTTAAATTCATCATAAGCAGCTGTTTTGTATAATTCCTTTTCATATTCTTTAGCAACTTCAATTTCTTTTTGAACAGTGTTTGCATCTTTTCTTAAAAATAACTTCTTCATCATATTTTTTTAAATAGTTATCAAGTTCAGAATTTGCTTCTTCAGTCGCAAGTAAAACTAATCCAAAGTTATTATCTGTTAAATATTTTGTAGTATCAGATAAAATTCCAGATTTTACTTGATCTGAAGAATTTCCCTATTACCGCCAATCAATGCTCCTAATGATCCGCCCAATAAAATTCCTAAAGGCCCTCCAATAACTCCAACAAAAAGCCCCTAATAATCCACCAGAAAGAAACCTATGTTACCATCTGAAGAAACTTTAAATCCTTCTTTGAAAACTACTTTTCCATTTTCTTTTTTAACTACTGCTGCTTCAGTAATCACATAATTTTTACCAATAAAATTACTTTTTAATATCATTTAAAAACTTCATATGCACTAAGTTGATTTTTTTAAATACCGCCAATAAAAACATTATTTTTCCATAATTTATTCCTCCTAATTTCTTCATATTTGTTATTATACGCCTGTAAACTTTGTAAAATTCTATAACTAAATTAATATTTAAATAGTAAAAAAATAAAAAGTATTATTAAAATTTTTTTACACTTGACATTTTAAAAAGTGCTATGATAAAAATATAAATAATAGATTTTGAAAATCAAATTATTTTATTATAAAATTAGGAGGAAGATTAAGATGAAAGAACGATTAGAAAGAATGAGAAACGGAAAAGGGATTTATTGCAGCATTGGATCAAAGTGGTGGAAGTACTCCGAAAGCCTTGAAATTGTATGGAATTGATGAAAGTGAATATTCTAATGATACAGAAATGTTTGACTTAATTCATAAAATGAGAACAAGAATCATAAAAAGTCCTGCTTTTAGTGATAAAGAAATTGTAGGAGCTATTTTATTTGAACAAACTATGGATAGAAAAAAATTGATGATAAATATACAGCTGACTTTTTGTGGGAAGAAAAAGGAGTTTTACCTTTATTAAAAAGTTGATAAAGGACTAGAAGAATTGGAAGATGGAGTTCAGTTATGAAACCTATTCCTGGATTAGACGATCTTTTGAGCCGAGCAAACGAAAGACATATTTTTGGAACAAAAATGCGTTCTGTTATTAAAAAAGCATCTCAAACAGGAATTGCAAAAGTTGTAGATCAACAATTTGAAGTTGCAGATAAAATTATTGCAGCTGGACTTGTTCCAATTATAGAACCAGAAGTAGATATTCACAATGTTGATAAAGCAGAATGTGAAACTATTTTGAAAAATGAAATTAAAAAACATCTTGATAAATTGCCTGAAACTTCAAATGTTATGTTAAAAGTTACACTTCCAACAGTTGAAAACTTTTATGAAGATTTGACAAAACATCCAAGAGTTGTAAGAGTTGTCGCATTATCAGGAGGTTACCCAAGAAAAGAAGCAAACGAAATTCTTGCTAAAAATAAAGGAGTTATTGCAAGTTTCTCAAGAGCATTAACTGAAGGATTGTCAGCACAACAAAGTGATGATGAATTTAACAAAGATTTGGCTGAAGCTATTAAAGAAATTTATGAAGCTTCTGTAAAATAATTTTTTTAAATAGTGCTAAATAATAAAAAGTAAATATTTATGAAAAAGTCACAGTCTTAATTTGATTGTGATTTTTTTCTTTAAAATTACAATTGACAATAATCCTTAAATATGATAAGTTATGATATAACAATTTTTATAACAGGAGGACTGAAAAATATGAAAGATAAAGTAGTGTTAGCGTATTCAGGTGGATTAGATACATCGATAATTATACCTTGGTTAAAAAGAAAATTATGATTTAGAAGTAATAGCTTGTTGCGTAGATGTAGGGCAAGATGAAGATATGGAAGCTGTAAAAGTAAAAGCGATTGAATCTGGAGCAACTAAAGTTTATGTGGAAGATAAAAAAGAAGAATTTGTAAAAAATTATGCTTTTAGGGCATTAAGAGCTGGAGCAGTTTATGAAAACAAATATTTATTAGGAACTTCATTTGCAAGACCAATTATTTCAAAAGCATTGGTTGAAGTTGCTCATAAAGAAGGAGCTAAATACATTTGTCACGGATGTACTGGAAAAGGAAACGACCAAGTAAGATTTGAAACTGGAATTTTCTCTATTGATCCAACAATACAAATAATTGCACCTTGGAGAATCTGGGATATTAGTTCAAGAGAAGATGCAATTGATTATGCACAAAGATTTGACATCAAAGTAAATGTTACAAAAAGAAAAAAATTTACTCAAGAGATCAAAATTTATGGCACATTTCTCATGAAGGTGGAGATATTGAAGGATTGGAAAATGAACATAAAGAGGATATCGTTTATGTTATGACTACACCTCCTGAAAAAGCACCTGATAAACCAACTTATGTAGACATTACTTTTGAAGAAGGATGGCCAGTAAAAGTTGATGGTGAAGCATTGGAAACCTGTTGATTTATTGAGAAAAATTAAATAAAATTGCTGGAGAAAAATGGTATTGGGGTAATTGATATCGTAGAAAAATAGATTAGTTGGAATGAAATCTAGAGGAGTTTACGAAACACCAGGTGGAACATTGTTAATGGAAGCATTAAAAGATTTGGAAACATTGATTTTAGATAAAGATACATTTGAATTCAAAAAAATTAGTTTCAAGAAAATATGCTGATATTACATATGCTGGACAATGGTTTACACCATTAAGAGAAGGATTGGATGCATTTGTTGATGAAACTTCAAAAAATGTTACTGGTACAATTAGATTGAAATTGTATAAAGGTAGCATTAAGATTGCTGGAAGATTTACTGATTTTTGCTTTTATACGATGAAGGAATTTCTTCATTTGGATCTAGTGAATTGTACAGTCATAAAGATGCAGAAGGATTTATTAAATTGTTCTCATTGCTCTAATAGAATTAGAGCTTATAAGAAACATAAATAATTAGAATAGATTATAGTGTGAATAAAAAGTACTGAAAAACTGGATAATTTTAGGGTTGGAAGGTTTTAGTAGTACTTTTTTTATTTTAGAATAATTGTAATGAAAAAGAATTGAGATTTGTCTTTGAGAAAATCTACTTGTATATTTTTAATAAATTATTATATAATAAAAAGCAATATATACTTGAATCTATCTAATAAAAATCATATGAATAAAATGAGATTTATTTTTTTATGATAAGATTTAAGAATCGTTTAGAAATTAGTCAAAAATTTTTAAAGTTAAATTTAAAGTGATATGGCTATTAATATTAGATAATTAGTAAGAAATTTAGTAAATTTGGAGGAAAAAGATAGTATGTTAGATCAAAAAGAATAAAAAGGAATTTTTCGATAATTGCGCATATTGATCATGGAAAATCTACTATTGCAGATAGGTTACTGGAGATGACTGGGACTGTTACGCAAAGAGAAATGGTAGATCAGTTGTTTGATAGTATGGATTTAGAAAGGGAAAAAGGAATTACGATTAAGGCTCAGGCTGTTACTTTGAATTATAAAGCGAAAGATGGAGAAACTTATGAATTAAATTTAATTGATACTCCAGGACACGTTGACTTTATTTATGAGGTTTCAGATCTCTTGCTGCTTGTGATGGGGCCTTGCTTGTTGTTGATGCGGCTCAAGGAATTGAAGCACAAACATTGGCGAATGTTTATTTGGCGTTGGAAAATGATTTGGAAATATTGCCTGTAATAAATAAGATTGATTTACCTTCAGCTGATCCAGATAAGGTTAAATTAGAGATTGAAGATGTTATCGGGTTACCAGCTGATGATGCGGTTCTTGTTTCTGGGAAAAACTGGATTTGGAATTGAGGATTTGCTAGAGGCGATTATTAAATTTATTCCAGCACCTAAAGGGAAAGTAGATAATCCTTTAAAAGCATTAATTTTTGATTCGCATTATGATGACTTTAGAGGGTTATTACGTATATTAGAATTATAGAAGGTAAAAATTTCTAAAGGAGATAAAATTAAAATAATGTCTACTGATAAGGAATTTGATGTATTGGAAGTTGGAGTTTTCTCACCTAAAATGAAAAGAAGTGAAGGAATTATCAGCTGGTTCAGTTGGATATATTATTACTGGTATTAAATCAATTAAAGATACACGTTGGAGATACAATTACTCATATAAAAAAATCCCTACAAGTACGGCACTTGAGGGATATCGTCCAGCATTAAGTATGGTTTTTGCTGGAGTTTATCCTGTTTCTACTGATGATTATGAAGATTTGAGAGAAGCGTTGGAAAAAAATTACAATTAAATGATGCATCGTTATCTTATACGCCTGAAACATCACTTGCATTGGGATTTGGATTTAGATGTGATTTTTAGGACTTTTGCATATGGAAATAGTTGTAGAGAGACTACGTCGTGAATTTAATATTGATTTGATCTCAACAGCACCGTCAGTTCAATATCACGTGACGCCTGAGCAAGGAGAAATGACAGTAATTGATAATCCAGCAGAATTTCAGAAGGTAAAAAAATATTGAGGAACCATATGTAAAAGGGACGATTATTGTTCCAAAAAGATTTTTGTTGGTAATGTTATGGAACTTTGTCAAGAAAAAGAGAGGTACGTTTATAAATATGAATTATCTTGATGATACTCGTACAATGATTAGTTATGATTTGCCTCTTGCAGAGATTGTAATTGATTTCTATGATAAATTGAAATCACGTACGAAAGGGTATGCTTCATTTGAATATGAAATGATTGGTTATAAAGAATCGGACTTGGTAAAAGTGGATATTTTTAGTTAGTGGAAATCCTGTAGATGCTTTTTCTTTTTTTATTGCTCATAAGGATAATGCTTATTATAGAGGAAGAGCCATTGTTGAGAAATTGAAAGAGGTTATTCCTAGACAACAATTTGAAATACCATTACAAGCTGCTCTTGGTACTAAGATTATTGCAAGAGAGACAATTAAGGCTCTTAGAAAAACGTGCTTTAGCTAAATGTTACGGTGGAGATATTACACGTAAGAAAAAAATTATTAGAAAAACAAAAAAAGAAGGTAAAAAAACGTATGAAAGGCAATAGGAAATGTTGAAATTCCTCAAGAAGCGTTCTTATCAGTTTTAAAAACTAAATGACTAATTTTTTGTAGGAAAGAGATAAAAAGTGAATATGAACAAAATAGATAGAAATATAATATTTTTTTGATGTTGAAACGAATGGGTTTCAAGGAAGTTCAGTGTTGTCAATGTCTGCAATAAAGGTTAATTACAATTCTGAAAAAAATCAGAAATAGAAAAAGAACGTTGGACAAAATTAGAAGAATTTAATAGATTTTATTTTAGAAACGACGGAGAAGAACTGAATGAAGGTGCTATTAATGTAAATGGTCTAACAGATGATGTTATCCTTAGCGAGAGAAAAATATAATTCAAAGTACTGGTATTGAATATCCTTTAACTTTTTAAGGAAGATATGGATAACTTTTTATGTTTTTGTCAAGATACAAATCATTTTGTAGCACACAATATTAAATTTCGATAGAAGTTTTTATAGATTTTCCACTACGAAATCAATTTGATACAATGCTTTCAAATATCGACATTGTTAAAGTTGAAGGTTCTTCTTGTGGAAATTATAAATGGCCAAAACTTATGGAATGTGCTAATTTTTTATAAAATACCATTTGAGGAAAGCCAATTACATGGAAGTTATTATGATGTTTTTGATAATGTTTAGAATATTTTTTTAAGATGATGAAGAATCAGACTGCAAAATAGTAGAATTTGGGATTTTTTTGTAAAAGAATAATCATTTTTTGTAAATTTATGTTGTTTTGAGTTTAAGTTAAGGACAAAAAAAGAAATTGGAGTGGAAAGTGAAAAAGAAATATTTTTAATGAGAAAAATCGGTTAATATAAATAACATGAGTTATTTGGAAAATGAAGATGAAAAAGAAACTAATAATAGAACTTTAGAAATATCAGAATATAAAGAAAATTTAGAATTTGAGGTTTTAGAAAGTTTTTCAGAGAAAATTAAAGGTTTTATAGAATCAAGTGACTATCAAAAGGTTATTGACTTTACTGAAAAACAGCTTTATTTTTCTGAATTTAATTTCTGATTCTTCCCATTTTTTTCTAATTTTGATTATGATGTTAATTATGATAAAAATGATAAAAAAATTGATGATATGGATTTTTCATTTTCGAACTGCCATTAAAAAGACAAAATAATGAAATAATTGGAAATATTAATGAACTTATTACTAATGAAAAGTTGCAATTTCGTAATTTTTACATATTTGAAACAAGAATTGTTAGTTGTAAGAAATTTTATTTTATTGTGAGTTTTATAAGGTATTCTGGGATTCAGCTTTTAATTAGTGTTCTGGATGAGCTTGAAGAAAAGGGAGTTTGTGGTGAGATTATAACTTCTGTTTATTTGAATATCACGGATTCTAAGGCACTGAAAAAGCTTTTTGGAGTATAAGAATATTAAAGTTAAGATTTATAATAATTCAAGTGAAAGTTTTTCATACGAAAGCATATTTTTTTGAAAAAGAGAAATATCACAGCGTGATAATTGGATCGTCGAATATTAGTCAAAGTGCTTTGTATTCTGCAGAGGAATGGAATGTGAAACTAACGAATAGTAGTTTTTTTGATATTTTTTTGGAAAATCGTTAAAGCAGTTTGAGACTTTATGGAAAAAGTAATGAAGCGATTGAATTGACTGAAGATTTTGTGAGAGAGTATGAAAAATTATAAGAAAAAGCATTTTATTCAAGGAACATTTGATTATAGAAAATCAAAAGAAAAGAAAAAAATCATTTTGAGCCTAACAGTATGCAGAAAAAAAGCATTGAGAAAGTTGATACTACTAGAGAAAAAGGTAATAAAAAGGGCCTTGTAATTGCTGCTACTGGTACTGGGAAAACTTTTTCTAGCAGCAATGGATATTAAAAAAATTTTTTTATAATAATAAATCAAATGTTGAAAATGGAATTGAAAAAAACTGTTCAATAATCACAAAACAAATAAAGAAAAATATCAAAATGGAAAAATTCTATTTATTGCACATCGAGAAGAACTTCTAGAAAATGCAATGAACGTTTTTTTCAAAGATTTTGAATATTCATAAAACAAAAATTTTTGGGAGAATTTTTGCAGGAAAGAAGGAATTTGATAAAAATGGTATTTGCAACAATTCAATCATTACGAAATTGTTACAGAAGAATTTGAAAGAGCATTTTGATTATGTTGTTGTTGATGAATTTCATCATTCGAGTTCGGATAGCTATGTGAAAGTATTGGAGTATTTTTGAGCACAATTTTTACTTGGTTTGACTGCGACACCAAAAAGAATGGATGGGAAAGACATTTCTAGAATTATGTGATTACAATGTAGTTGAAGAAATTAATATTAAAGAGGCTCTTTGAAGAAGATTTGATAGTTCCTTTTCATTATTTTGGAATAAAATGATTATTTAGTTGATTATAGTAAAATTCCGTATAGAAATGGAAAATATGATGAGAAAAATTATTAGAAAAATTTAATGTTAAATAGACGAACAGACTATATTGTTGAAAAAAATTAAAAAAATTTGGGTTTTGATGGTGATAAGTTGAGTGGTGTATGCTTTTGTCAGAATATTGAATATGCTTTTTTATGAAAGAAGAATTTAAGAAAAAGGCTACAAAGCTGATACAATAACAGCTCAAACTAATTCTAATAAAAGAACAGAAATTTTAGAAAAATTCAAAAACAAGGAAATAGAAATTTTATGTGTAGTTGATATTTTAAATGAAGGAATTGATATACCAACGATAAATTTATTATTGTTTTTTACGTCCGACAATGTCATCAACAATTTTTATTCAGCAAATTGGTAGAGGTCTTAGAAAGGCTAAAAATAAAGACTTTGTGACAATTATTGATTTTATTGGAAATCACAAAAAGATTATTTATTAATAAATTATTTTTTTCGAGTGAAGTTGATAATAAAGATACTTTTATTCACAAAAAAGAAAAATTATAAATGAAATTAAAAAAATCAATTTTCAAATATTCCAAAAATCTTGTTATGTAGAGTTAGATAGAATTTGCCAAAAATCGTATTATTGAAAAAAAATAGAAAAATTAATTTTAGTTCAAAAAAATATTTTTAAAGGAAATGTATTTAGATTATAAAGCTGAAATTGGGAAATCTGAAGATGAGTTTTTACAAGTAGCAGATTTTTGATACCAATATTGAACTATTTCAAGAATTATGCCTAGAAATGCATTCATTTTATAACGCTCAATTACAATTTGAAGATTCTAAAATTTTTTTAAAAATGAAAATGAGAAAAATCCGTTAAATAAAAACTGAAATTGAATTTTTTTAGAATATTTAGAAAAAAAATTAACACTTGTTGAGCCGTTTACCTTTTTAATTATTGATTATTTAGCAACTGAAAAGAATATATTAATAACAATGATTTATTAAACAAATATAAGGAGTTTTTGATATCAAAGGAAATTTTGAAAAATTACCTTTTGAATAGGATATTTGAGGAATTGATGGAAGATGAGATTTTAGAAAAAAACGCTTTTATGGCTATAAATTTTCTAAAAATATGAAAAATTATTTTCAAATGGAAAAATTAAATGAAAAAAAGTACTATAAAAATCTAACCAAAAAGTAAATAAATCAAATTTTTATAAATCGATTGAAACAATTAATTTATCTAGGTTTGAATGAATTTAAAAGAAATGATTTAGATGAATTTAACGAAAATATTCTCATTTTCGTATAAAGAATATAAGCGAGTGGAATTACAAATATTACTTGATTCTAAGGTGCCAAAAGGTAGCTGGAGAGCCGTTATGCAAATACTGATAAAGATATTTGCTTATTTGCGACAATTGATAAAAACGCACATTTTTCAAGAGAATTTAAAGTATGACAATTCATTATTTGCAGATGATATTATTCAGTGGATAAGTCAACCAAAAACCTTTCATAATTCAAGCGTTGGACAAATGTTTATTCATCATAAAGAAAAAAAGGCTTTTAAGGTTCATATTTTTTATAAGGAAAATATGCTTTTATGAATGGGGAAACAAGACGAACCCTTTTTATCTATCTAGGAAATGCAAAAGTATTACAGCAGTCAAGGCGATAAACCAATGAAAATATTATGGAAATTGGATAAAAATTCTCAAAAGTTAATTTATGAATTGTATAATTTTTAAAATATAATTTAAAAAAATTTGATAGATTAAGTGAAAAAGGAAGGAGAATATTGTAGATAAAGGAATTGATGTAGATTTAACAAAAAGATAGCAAGAAGTCTCCAACTTCTACAAGTGGGAGATGAATTGCTTTTTGTAAAAAAATTGAAAAAAAGGATACTCTTATGATACAATTTTTGTATAAAAATCTCTAAAGAAATAATTAAAAAAATATTCAAAATCAAAAGGAGGTGTAATTTTTATGAAATATAATTTAGCATTCAAATACAGAATTTATCCAAATAAAGAGCAAGAATTATTGATAAATAAGACTTTTTGGATGTGTCCGTTTTGTTTACAATACGATTTTGCATACTGCTAATAAAAATTTATGAAGAAACTGGAAAAATAAAATAGTTACACCTGCCAGTTTGAAGAGTGAAAATCACTTCTAAAAGAAGTAGACAGTCTAGCACTTTCAAATGCTCAATTGAATGTAAAACGATCGTTTACGAAATCAGAAGAGGACGAAGTTTCCAAGGTTCAAATCTAAAAAGAATAATGTTAAAAGTTACACGACAAATTGTGTGAATAATTCGATACGAATTGCGGAAAACAAATATTTGGTTTTGCCAAAAATTGAAAAAGTAAAATTGAAAATACCATAGAGAAATACCAAAGGATTATAGAATAAAGTCGGTAACATTGACAAACAGTAATGGAAATTACTATGTTTCTGTTTTGACGGAATTTGAAAAAGAAATTCAAAAATGCCAAGTAATGATAAAGTGATTGGACTTGATTTTTCAATGTCTGAATTATTTGTCAGTTCTGAAAACCAAAGGGCTGATTATCCAAGATATTTTAGGATATTGGAGAAAAAATTGAAAAAATTACAAAAGTCATTGTCAAGAAAAGTGAAATTTTCTAAAAATTGGTATAAGCAAAAAAATGAAAAATATCAAAATTGCATGAGTATATCAAGAATTGTCGAAGAGATTTTTCTACATAAATTGTCGAAAAAATTGTCTGAAAACATATAATGCTGTGGTTGTTGAGGATTTGAATATGAAAGGGATGAGCCAGGCATTAAATTTTGGAAAAAGTGTAGGAGATAATGGATGGGGAATGTTTTTGAGAATGCTTGAGTATAAACTGATGTTTTTAGGAAAGCAATTTTTGAAGATAGATAAGTGGTTTCCATCGTCAAAAACTTGCAGTAAATGTGGAAATATTAAAGAGGAACTGGAATTATCAGAAAGAAGTTATAAATGTGAGTGCTGTGGAATTGAGATTGATAGAGATTACAATGCTGCAGTGAATATAAAAAACATTGGAAAATTGATGTTGGAATATTAGGAAAATAAAAGAAGACAGGGCAGGGACTGTCCGAAGAGCTTGGTAAATATATTTGGCTAGCAAAAGCAGATACTTCCCAAGAAGCTCCTGCTTTTAAAAGCGGGAGTAGTTCACTGAAAGCGATTGCCAAACAGCAAGGATTTGAAGTTGCGATAGTTTATAAGGATAACACAACTATAAAAAATGGAAAAGATTTAGTTGGAAAGAGGTTAGCTGTTAAAAGTGGGACAGCAGGTCAAAAATATACTGAAGAAAATCTAAAAGGGAAGGCAGAAGTTAGAATTTATGATGATACAGTTTCAATGTTAAAAGCTGTCGAAAATAAACAAGCTGATGCTGCTTTTGAAGATTTACCAGTAATATCATATACACTAAATCAAGATCCTGATACACAATTAAAAGTAGGAACTGAAAAATTAACAAATATCGATAATGGTTTTATGGTAAAAAAAGGTTCTCATCAAGAATAGCCAGAGCCTTAGCAATGGAGCCAGAAGCCTTATTATTTGATGAACCAACATCAGCATTAGATCCTGAAATGGTAGGAGAAGTTCTAAAAGTCATGAAAGATTTAGCAAAAGAAGGAATGACAATGATAGTAGTAACTCACGAAATGGGTTTCGCAAGAGAAGTATGCGACAGGGTAGTATTTATGGCAGATGGAAAAATTATCGAACAAGGAAAGCCAGAAGAAGTGTTTCTTAATCCTAAAAATGATAGAACAAAGAATTTTTTGAAAGTTTTGTAGAGATAGCAGTAGCAGAACAGAACAGAAAAGAATCTAATTTATATGTATGTGGTGAAAGTAGTAGAATTAGATATTGTATGAATAAAAATTGAATGAAGTAAAATAAAAATGAAAAAAATAATTTTCACTGATTTCAATTTTTATTTTTTAAAAATAAAATAGATTATCGGACTTTTAATAATAAAAATAATAATAAAATAATAATAAATAAAATATTTAATAAAAACATTTCTAATATTAATATATATCCTTCCCTAATACTACCTACTACATACACATACACAAAATATCACACTATTTGTGTTTTTTGTTGATGTGTATTGTATTAATAATTATAATTAAAATTAATAACACAATGTATTAATAATTATAATTAAAATTAATAACACAAATTGGCAAAATGTGGATCTTTTTATTTGTTTTTTTACTTACAATTATATATCCTATAGATTACAAAAATTTTTAATTCTAAATAATTCTTCTAAATTAAATTCAATTCTACTAATATAATAAGTCCGATAATGTATGTTATGTAAAAAAATATAAATAAATAACTTCTTTTTATTCTATCTCTAAAAAGAAATTTTTTTGACTTTAAGATTCTTTATTAAATTTAATTTTTTTGAAAGAATTTTTTTCAAAAGTTATTTCTTTGTTATAATAATCTAATTTTTTTCTAACCATAATTCTAATTCTTTTCTTTTTTAAAAATTTCCAAATCCTTTTTATTTCCTAATATAATTCCTTCAAAATGCTCGGGCAAATTACATAGTTCATAATAACCACACAAAAATCATATTTTTGAATTATTCTCTAATGAAAGAGACCAATTAAATAGCATTTTTGGATTTTTCTACTTCAATAAAAATTTCTGAAATCCATTTTATTTTTCTTCTATTAAATAATGCAATTCCTTATTATTTTTTTAAAATAACATATTCCCATTACTAAATAATCTATATTTTTATATCTTTATTTTTCATATAAACTCCTTATTTATCTTTTCAAACTTATATAGCATATTATCGAAAATATTGCTATAATTTAAAAACCTCATCATAATATTCTAAAAATTTTTGCCAATTTTTCTTCATTTCATCAGATTGTAGTTTTTTATATTCCAAAGCTTCTTCTCCTTCCCAATGATATGCAGCATAAATAAGATTTTTGTCAATTTTTGGACCTATAATTATCTTACACCATTCTTTATTTATTATTTTCCAATGCCAATCAAAAGGTATCCTTCCATCTATAATTTCTAACTCTGTATCAAGAACTTCAAAATTACTATAATAAAAAAACAATTTTTCGATTATCTAAAATAACAATTCCAAAAACTTCATGAATTGTTCCATTTTTCTTTAATTTTACTTTCATTAGATATTTTCACATCCTATCTTTTTATTCTAATTCAAGTTAAGTATATCATGCAAAAATCAAAAAAATCGAGATAAATTTTTTTCTATTAGATTGAGATAAAAAGTATGATATAATTATTTAAGATTCAAAAATAAGGAGATTTAAAAATGCCAGTTTATTATAATGCAGATAAAAAAAGACATGGTATGCGATGTTTTATGCTAAAAGATTACAAGGGTGTAAATAAAAAAATACAAAAAGACTGGGTTTAAGAAGAAAAAAAGAAGCTCAAGAATATGAATATGAATTTAAGAAAAAAATTGCTAAGTCTTTAAATATGTCATTTCAATCGTTGTATGAACTTTATTTTTGAGGATTATAGTAAAAGACATAAACCGACTGCTGTTAATACTGTCCAAACTTTTTTTAAATTACATATATTGCCATTTTTTTGGAGATGTTGAAGTTAATAAGATTACTTCGTATATGATTCGTGAATGGCAAAACGAAATGCTGGATAAAGAGAATAAAAATGGTAAATTATTTAGTGAAAATTCTAAAAGCTAATATTTATGCGTCATTAAAAAGTATGTTTAATTGGGCTACTAGATATCAAGGGATTAAATGAAAATCCGTGTAAAAAAATATGGGTGCTTTTTGGAAGTAAGAAAAACCGTACTGAAATGAAAATTTGGTCTGTTGATGATTTTTAGTAAATTTATTGAAATTTTAGAATTGGAAAATAAAGAAAAGAACGAAAAATATTCTGATTTTTATAATTGTTTTTTTAAAATTTTATTTTGGACAGGACTTAGAATTGGTGAAGTTTTAGCCTTGACTGAGGAAGATATTGATTTGCATAATAAATTTATAGATGTGAATAAAACAGTTTCATATGTAAATAAAAATACCATATAACAACACCTAAAACGATGGGATCAATAAGAAAAAGTCACTTTGCCTGAAAACCTTATTTTCTGATTTGGAATTATACTTTTCTTCTGATAAATTTTCTAAAAATAAAAACAAAAAAATATCAAACATTTAGGAGTTTTTCAATTTAAAAAGTTCTCAACTTCGATATGTTTTAGAAAAAAATATAGTTTACAAACGAATTTACCAAAAAAATAAGACTACATGATTTTTAGACATTCTCATGCTTCATACTTATTATTTATTAAGGCTGATATTACTGCTATTAGTAAAAAGACTTGGCCACGATAATTTACAAACAACAATTAATACATATTCTCATTTGTACAAAGATGCGAACGAACAATTGATGAAAAAAATTAAATAATAGTTGAAATATTTTTTTGTATAAATGATACACTACAAGTGAGGAAATAAACTTATTTTTGATATAAATTAAATTGAAAAAAATATTTATAGAAATAGAACTTTTATAGAACTTTTAAAAATTAAAAATGCTATTAAATCCATATTTTTATAGTATATATTAAGATTTTTCTATTTATGTTTCACATAAATAGAAAAAAATATTTTTAAATATAATTTTCTATGAAAAATATGTTTCAGAACACCGATTAAAATTTTGTTATTTTCTGAAAATTGTTTGATATAAAGCGTTTTAAAGCGATAAAAAAACATCGATGATGTAAAGTTTGGCTCAGTTCATTTTATGTCCTTAAAAAGGTCTCTAAACACGATGTTTTTATAAGTTGTATTTATTAAAAAATTAAAACTATATTAATTTTTTTGTTTATTAAAAAAATATACATTCGTTTTATAAAGTTAAATAAAAAAAGGGTATATAATTTTTACCCTTTTTATATGATTTAATCTTTAATTTTTATTTTTTAAATCTAAATTTATAGTCAAAACTGCTTTGCTTCAAAACTAGATTTAAAATCTGTGACTGACTATTTTACTCAACTCCTAAATATAAATAATTTTTAATAGTTTAATTTTAAATAAGTTTGAGTATATTTTTTTAATTTTTCCAAAAAGTTTTAATTTTTCTAACTTATTAAACTAAAAACTCCTTTAGTTGAAGGAATCTCATCTTTGTACTTTTCATCAATACTCACCGCTTCTGCCAAGGCCCTAGCAACTCCCTTAAAAATTGACTCAATTATATGATGTGAATTTTTTCCTGCCATATTCTTTATATGCAATGTCGCATTCAAATGCCGTGTAAATCCAATAAAAAATTCTTCTACCAATTCAGTATCAAAAGTCCCAACTTTTTCAGTCGGAATATTTACATCAAAATTCAAAAAATATCTCCCACTCAAATCAACTGCAACCAATGTTAACGCCTCATCCATTGGCAAAAGAAAGTTCCCATATCTCTTAACACCTTTTAAATCTCCCAAAGCCTCATAAAAACATTTTCCAAGCGCAATCCCAATATCTTCCGTACTGTGATGATCATCAACTTGTGTATCTCCATCACAATAAACCTTCAAGTCAAATCTTCCATGTTTTGCAAACAAGTCAAGCATGTGATCCAAAAATCCAACTCCCGTATTATTCTCATATTTCCCAGTTCCATCAATATTCAATTCAACTTTTATTTTTTTGTTTCAAATGTGTTTCTTTCAATTTTAGATTTTTCTCATAATTTTATCCTTTCGTTATACCTTTAATTATAAATAGTATAATCTATTTTTTCTCTTTTTCAAGATTAAATCAAAAAAACAAGAAATTTGTTTTGACATATTAAAAATTATGATATAATTTGGTGGGTAATTTAACATATTCTAAAAATATAGGAGGTCGAAAATATGCTTTACGATGATGCTAAAAATATACTTTATGCTTCAGAAAGAGCTGAATATTTTTGTAAAAAACTCGGACTTTGATTTTTAGTAAAATTAATAAAAATGATATAATTCATCTTCTAAACGAAAGAATTTGAAAAGAGCAATTAAAGAAGAAAAGGAAGATAGTGATTTTTTGATAGTTCTGAATGTTTGCGTGTTTTATGTGGTTATTTATATTGTTTAGGTGATATTTCTGATGTTTCATTGTTAGAAAAAAAGTTAAATATAGTTTTGATATGGATGTAGATATTGCAATTGATTTTGCATGGATTGAAAGCCCTAAAAAAATGGTGGGATAAAAACTAAATATACTCAGACAAGAAAAAGAAATTATAAAAGGTTTTTGTAGATTATTATGAAAGTTGGCTCTAATCTAATCAGTATTCTGACTTCTAACAAGGGAATTACCCCTTGCATATTCAGTTTATTTTTTTTAATTTACATTATTTTTCCAACAAATCTTCCAATTTCTCAATAAAAGTCCCCATTTCCTCATCAGTTCCAATCGTAACCCTCAAATAATTATCAATTCTATCTTTTGCAAAAATATCTTACTAAAACTCCAGTTTTCTTTTAGATCTTTATACAAATCACCTGCATAGACATCTTTATGTGAAATAAAAAAATAAAATTAGCACTCGAATTTAATACTTTAAATCCTAACTTTTTCAAATTTTTCAGATGTTTTCTCTCTAGTTTGAATAATTTTTAGTATTAGTTTTTTTCAAAATATTCGTTATCTTTAAAAGATTCAATTCCAGCTTCAATTGAAATTCTGTCGATTGTGTATGAATTAAATGAAAATTTTAATCTATTCAATCCTTCAATTATACTTTCACAACCAAGTGCATATCCAAGCCGTATTCCTGCCATTGAACGTGATTTTGAAAATGTCTGAACGACAAGAACGTTATCGTATTTATTTATTAATTTTACAGCACTTTTCTGCACCAAAGTCAACATATGCCTCATCAACGATAACTAGCTGATTTGGATTATTTTTTTATTATTTCTTCAATTTCATCTAGTTTCAAAAGCAATTGAAGTCGGTGCATTCGGTTTGTAATAATTATATGTCCATCCAATCCAAAAATATTTCTGAATTTCAATTTCAAAATTATCATTTAATGGAATCTTGATTTCCTTCACATTAAATAAATCAGCATAAACTGGATAAAAAAACTATATGTAATATCTGGATAATACACTTTTTATCTCCTGCATTAAAAAAATGTCATAAAAATAAATGCTAGAATTTCATCCGATCCATTTCAATAAATACTTGCTTATGTGTAATTTTATCATTTATTTTATTAGAAAAAAATATTCAGCGATAACCTTTCTAAGCTCTGTTACATCTGGATCTGGATATAGTTTTCAAATCTTCCAAATTCATAGATTCTATTTTTTTCTATAACTTTTTGCTGATGGCGGATAAGGATTTTCATTTGTATTAAGTTTAATATATTTTTTGTCTTTTGGTTTGTTCTCCTGGTGTGTAAGGCTCTATTTCCTTTTATTTTATCATTCCAAAATTTTCCCCATTAATTTCTCCTTCCATTTTTTTAATTATCAATATCGTTAAAACCACTAGTCATTTCATTCATAAAAGTATTAAAATCATGCTCTAATTTCCATTTTCCATTAATTTTTTTACTTCTATTTCTGAATAATTTTTCATCATAATCAAAATTGTTTAACTTTTCTTTAATTTCTTCATCAAGATATTTATAAAATTTATCAAATTTTTATTTTATTAATTTTTTTCTATATTTTTCAAGTTCTTTGTATGAAATATTAGCTTTTTCAATTGCTTCATCAATAATTTTTATCAGTATCAATATTATCTATATCTTTTAAATTTTAATACTATTTTTAACTTCTGCTTTTATTTTTTTCTGAAAATGAAATTTCATTAACAAAAATTTTTAAAATTATCAATTTCACCTAAAAAAATTTTTTTCCCATAACTTCATGTATTTTTATTAAAATACTCTTTTTGCAACCTGTTTTTGTTTTTTTAGGAACATTTTTCCACCAATTCATCAATTGATTTATTCATATATTCACGATAAAGTCCTTTTATAGTTTTTTTACCTTCTGTATTATATCTTTCAATTATTTCTTTATTTACAAGATTCTCAATTTCTTTACTATCCCTATCAACTTCACTTTGTGAAATTTTTAACTCCACTTTTCACATAAACCTCATAATTACTTTGTGCCATTCCCAATGTTCCTAAAATAAATAATCCTAGTAGTATTTTTTTCATTAATTCCTCAATTATTCTGTTATTAATTTTTTTGTTCTAATTATCTCGATTTTTGTAAAAATCTAAAAATATTTAGATACTTTTATTCCATCTTCGCTTAAATTTATTTCATCCATCGAAATTATAAACTTCTGAAAATTATCTTTTACTTTCTTTAATGGCATTATCTCTCTCTTGAATGTATTTTTCATCAAGTATCGTTGCAGATATTTGATAATATTCTCTTTCATTATTTCGTTCTGCTATAAAATCTATTTCCAAATCTCCAATTTTACCAATATACACAGTATATCCACGTCTAATCAATTCCAAATAAACTATATTTTTCCAAAAATATGCCCAATATCGCTATGTTTTTTTATTTATAAGCAATTTTCTTAGTCCTATGTCAACTATATAATACTTCTCCAGCGACTTTAAATGTTGCTTTCCTTTTATATCATAACGTCCAGCTTTGTACAAAATAAACGATGATTTAAGGGCTTCTATATAATTTTCAACGGTAGAAGATGTAGTTTTTCTACCATAGGAAACAAGAGTATCTGCTATTTTTTTGGGTGAGACGATATTTCCGATGTTTTCAAATAGAAATTTTACTACAGATTCGAGTAATGTAATATCCTGTACTTTATTTCTTGCAACTATATCTTTTAGCAAAATTGTGTTGTATATTCCCATTAAATAGTCTTTTCTTATATCGTCATCTTTTATTTGTATTGCATAAGGAAATCCACCATTTTCAAAATATTTATTCCAAGCCTGTCTCACATCATGTATTTCATCCAATTTAAGATATTCAGAAAAAGATAAGGGCAATATGGATATTTCGATATATCTGCCTGAAAGCAGTGTTGCCAATTCGCCAGATAACATCATCGCATTGGAGCCTGTTATATAAATATCTGTATTATCCTTTATAAATAAAGAATCCACTGCCCTTTGAAAAATTTTTCAACTTCCTGAATTTCATCAATAAATATATAATTTTTTTATTAGGCACAAGCCTTTTCTTCTATATATTGATACAATGCTCTATAATTTTTTTAAATCTTCAAACTTCAAATCCTCAAAGTTTATAGAAATTATCTGTTCTTCCAAAACATCTGATTCCATTAAAAAAAGGTTCTAAATTGAGATAGCAATGTAGATTTCCCCACCGCCCTAACGCCTGTAATAACCTTTTATTATCTGCATATCTTTTTATTTTTTTAACTTTTTCCAAGTATTCAGTTCTTTTTAACCATAAAATCACCTCATACAAAGTATATCAAAAAGAAATATAATCAATTTTTTTATTTTCTATTCAAAAATTTTTCAATTCCACAATTTTTTTATTTTTCTAAAAGTAAAAAAATTTCTAAAAATCAAATACTTTTTATTTTTAAAAATGAAAAAAATTTTAATATTTTTGAAAAAAACCTGAAAACTAGAAATTTATAATTTTTCAATCTCCTCAAAAAAATTATTAAAAATCTGTTTTTCAGACAAATCAAATTCTATTTTTTTATTTCTCAAATCTTTTAGAAACTGAACGAGCATGTGCTGTAAGTCCTTCATTTTCAGCGAAATTTAATTACTTTATCTTTAACTTCTTCCAATCCTTGTTTAGAATAATAAATAAATGAAGATTTTTTTAATGAAATCATCTACTGATAAAGGTGATGAAAAATTTAGCTGTTCCACTTGTTGGTAATGTGTGATTTGGACCTGCCAAAGTAATCTCCAATTGGTTCAGGTGTATTATGTCCCATAAAGATTGAACCTGCGTTTTTTTATTCTTGGCAATAATTCAAAAGGATTATCTACTGCTAATTCCAAATGTTCTGGCGCTATAAAATTACTTACAAAAACTGCTTCATCCATATTTTTCTACAATTATAATTCTACCTTGAGTTTCAATTGAAGTTCTAGCAATTTCTTCTCTAGGTAATTCCTTTAGTTGTTTTTTTCTACTTCTACTGCTACTTCATCTGCTAATTTTTGTGATGTTGTAACTAATATACTGGCTGCTAATTTATCGTGTTCTGCTTGTGATAATAAATCTGCCGCTGTATGAACTGGATCTGCACTTTCATCAGCAATAATTAATACTTCGCTTGGCCCAGCTATCATATCAATTGAAACTTCTCCGTAAACCATTTTCTTAGCCATTGCAACGTAAATATTCCCTGGTCCACCAATTTTATAAACTTTTGGAATAGTTTCTGTACCATAACTAAGAGCGGCTATTGATTGGGCTCCACCTACTTTAAAGATTCTATCAACTCCAGAAATTTTTGCAGCAACTAAAAGAGATGGTAAAATTGATCCATCTTTCGTTGGAGGGGTTACCATTACGATTTCTTTACATCCTGCAATTTTCGCTGGAACTGCATTCATTAAAACAGTTGATGGATAAGCAGCTGTACCTCCTGGAACATAAAGCCCAACTTTTTCAATAGGATTAATAACTTGCCCCAAAACTACTCCATTTTCCTGTCGTATTAAAAAATCATTTCTAACTTGCTTTTCGTGAAATTTTTTAATATTATCGTGAGAATATTGAATAACTTCCAGCAATTCCTTATCAATCGAATCAAAAGCCTTTTTAATTTCTTCTTCCGTAACTTCCAAATTTTCCAGTTTCACTCCATCAAATTTTTCAGTATATTCAATTAAAAGCCTTATCTCCTCTTGCTCTAACATCTTTTAAGATACTTTCCACAGTTTCATTTACATCATCATAAGAAAAATTGACTTCTAGCAAGTTCCTTTTTCCAAATCAACATCTTTTTGAATATTTTATAGTTTTAATCATAACAGATCACTCCATTTCATTTTTTTATTTTTAAAAAAATATAAATTTTTTTAAATTGTACAATCTATGATAAACAAAAATAATACTAACCATTTTTATAAAAATTTCTTTTTATACTTTTTAACAATTTTTTTCTATTTCTTCATTTTTTTAAATCTATAGCTTGATTTATTAGCAATAAATCTAGCACTTATATCTTCAATAGTTTTCAATACTTTCAAGTTATTTTTCTTTTAAAAGTTGTTCCAGTTTCAACAATATCCATAATCACATCAGAAAGTCCTAAAATTGGTGCTATTTCAATAGAACCATTTTAGTTTTATAAGTTCCACATCTCTATTAATTGAATCAAAAATATCTTTTTGAAACATTTAAATATTTTTGTCGCTACTACCAATGGTCTATCAAAATTTTCCTTAAAATTCACAGGCCCCGCAATTGCAAATTTACATTTACCAAATCCCAAATCCATTAGCTCATAGATATCAGGATTTTCCTCAAGCAGAACATCTCTTCCCACAACTCCAATATCTGCACTTCCCTTTTCAACATAAACCCCAACATCTGACGGTTTTACCAAAAGAAACCTAATATTTCTTTCTCGATTTTCAAAAATCAGTTTCCTGTTATCTTCCTTTATTTCTGAACTTTCATAACCTATTTTTTCAAACAAATCATATACTTTATTCCCTAATCTTCCTTTAGGAAGAGCAATATTTATCATAAAAGCTCCTTTCATTCTTTCATTCTTTACATTGATTTTTCATTAATTAAATTTCCATTTTTTTAAATAAATATTTTTCATCATAATTAAAAAAATTTCGCTATCATTTTCTTTTAAATTCTCAATATTTTCAGTTCTCACTCGAAGTCCCTTTTTCCTGAAAAATCATTTACAATTTCTACCAATTTTTTTCAAAATCGCTATTATCATAAGCAATCAATATTTCAAAATCATTTTTATCTTCATCTTTATAATAACCCTTCAAACTATCAGTTAAAATTGCAAATCCAACTGCTCCTGTGTCAACTCCAAATTTTTCAAATAATTTGTCATATCTTCCACCAGTCAAAATCACGTTTGAAAATCCTTCAATGTATCCTTGCAAAATAATTCCATTGTAGTAATTTAGGTTTTTTTACGATGGAAAAATCAAATACAATTTTCGACTTTTTATGAAATTTAAACAGTAAATTATTTAATTGTTTAAGTTCAAGCAAAAATTTCCTTTATATCATCATTCACTTCATATTTCAAAAGTTCTTTTTCAATATCATCTAAATTTCCATATAATTCAGGAATTTTTATAAATCAACTGTTTTACATTTTCAGAAATAAATTTATTATTTTTCCAATATCTTTCTTATATCATGACTATTTTTTTCTTGTTTATACAATCAAAAAAATTTCTTCCTTTATTTCATATTCTAAATTAAGATTATCAAAAATCGAAGAAATAAATCGAGCATGTGACAAAGTAATCATACTTTTTTTCATTTATAATATCTAAACTCTTTATTGCAAGATCCACAATTTCAAAATCTAAAAATGTAGATTCTTTTCCCAATCAGCTCAATCCCTAGCTGTTCATCTTCATCATATCCCACATATTTTTGTCAGATTATATGTATTTTTCTGATAATAAATTTTTACTATATTTCAAAGACTGATCCTTAGAAATTTTTTTAGCAACTGACAATGTAATATCAGGGCCTTAAAGCTAACAACTTCCCATTCGGACTCATCACAGTCAAAACATTTCTATCAATAAAATCCTTGTTTTCATTATATAAATCATATTCCTCAAAACTAGGAAGTGAAATCCTTTTTATACCCATACGAATCATACATTTTACGTATATCCAACAATACTAAATCTTTTCCTACTCAAATTTTTTTATATAATTCTTCACAATTTACCTCACTTTCCACATGCATTATTTTATTATTTTATCTTGTTATATAATTATCTTACCATATAATCACAAAAAAAGAAGTTTTTAAACTCCTTTATACTCAAAAATCGTTATTTAATGTCATCATCTAATTCTATAATTTTTAATATTTTAGAATTTTTTTACTTTCAAAATAAAATTTTCTATTTCCTAAAGTTTCACATTTAAAATAACCATAAACAACATCAGAAATCGTATCATGTTTCCTTTTTAAAATAAGTAAGTTTACCGCAAAGATGATTCCCTTCTAGTTCTTTAAAAATAATAATTTCCTCCCCAGAATCCCAATTATCACTCCCAATTATCTCTAGACAACTTACCCCAAGAAACAGTACTTAATATAATAAATAAATACAAAAATTTTTTTCATAAATTCTCCTCCTTTAAATAAATTCAATAATTACTAAAATCCTATATTACTATCTTAATATTACAACAATAAAATAATTATTTCCTTATATTTTTTTATAATTTTAGTATATCATGTCTTCGTTAAAAGTCAAAAATCCTGAAACTTTCCATCTTTTAATATTTTTAACACTTTTTAAATCCAATTTTTTTCGTATAATTTCCAAACTCTCATCAAAATAAAAATCAATGTTTTGAGTTTCATGTGCATCAGAAGAAATGGTAATGGAATATTTTTAGCTAAAATTCTTTCAAGTATAAAAGAACTTGGATAAGGTGTCTGAGTCCATCCACGTGACATTCCTCCTGTATTAATTTCAACAATTGCTTCAGATTTAGCAATTTCATCTAATACATATTCGACTTTATTTTTTTATACCATTCAGCACTTTTCATCAAAATATTTAAAATCTTTATTAAATTTTTACCAAATCCAAATGACCAATAATATCAGGCTTTTTGAGTGTGCACCATTTTTACAATATTATCAAAAATATGCTTCAATAAATGCCTTTTTCATCTCCATTTGCATAATTTTTTTATTCCGTACTCTAAAATTTCAGGTGTATTATCAACACAATAATACTCATTCTTTTCTTTATCCTTTATATAATGAACTGATCCAATTCTAAAAATCAAGTCCTAAATTTTTCATCAAGTTTTTGGATTAAATCCCGAATAGAAATCAGCCTCAATACCAACATAAACTTGAATCCTATTTTTATATTTCTCTTTCAAATTTTTTAATTCTTTCAAATATTCTAATGTACCTTTTTCAGACATACAATATTCCGTATCAAATTTTGTAAAAGAATGACCTGAAAGGCCAACACTTGTAAATCCTTTCTCTATTGCTGTTAGAATATAATCTTCAGCATTGTTTTTACCATCGCAATAAAATGTATGAGCATGAAGATTTGATGGGAAAATTATTTTTTTAGTTTGCATTTTTATCAGCTCCTTTAATTATTTTTACTTTTCACCACCCATTTTTTCCTGTTTAACTTTATGATCAACAACATGTCTTTTAGCCAGTTCATCTTTCACATCTTGAATAGTAAGCCCTTGCTCAATCATTAAAACCAAAGTGTGATAATACAAATCTGCAATTTCATATCTCAATTCATCATTATCATTATTTTTAGCCCCAATTATAACTTCCGTACATTCTTCTCCAACTTTTTTCAAAATTTTATCAAGCCCTTTTTCAAATAAATAAGTCGTGTAAGATTTTTCATTTGGATTAATTTTTCTGTCTTTTATCAATTCATAAAGTTTTTCAGGCGTAAAACTGCTATAATTTTCTGCTTCAAACAATGAGTTAAAAAAGCAACTTTCAGCACCAGTATGGCAAGCAGGCCCATCTTTTTTTACTTCCACAAGCAAAGCATCCGCATCACAATCATATTTTACCGAAACAACATGCTGATAATTCCCTGAAGTTTCCCCTTTTAGCCAAAGTTCTTGTCTACTTCTGCTAAAAAAGCAAGTTTTCTTATCTCTTAAAGTTATTTCAAGACTTTCTTTATTCATATATGCAAGTGTCAATACTTCTTTTGTATAATAATCCTGTATTATCGCAGGAACAAGCCCTTTTTCATCAAATTTTATTTGCTCTATATTCATTTTTACCTCTTTTCTAAAAATTATTTATTTTAATATTTTTAATTTTTCTCTCAATAAGTAAATATATTTTTAATAAATCTTCCATTTCAAAAACAGAAACTTCGTAAATCATTTCTCTTCCTTTTACACATAAATTACACTCCGTAAAATTTCTTCTTTTATTTCATCTTTATATTTCTGAACTTTTGGATTTTTAAATTTATACTCAAACATACTTTCATCAACTAAATCCACTTTTTGAAAAAAATTTCTTCAAGTCTTTTATGTAAATTACAAAAAAATTTTGATACATTCCCTTTTTAAATTCCATCTTTACAAGAATATCGATATCACTATTAGCAGTATCACTATTTTTTTAGAAAAACTACCAAAAAGTCCTAATTTTAAAATTGAATATTTCTTTTTATTAATTTCTTTTTAATTTTTAAAATTTCTTCTTTTTCATAATAATTTCCTCTTAATTCATTTTCAAAAATTTTTTTCTCATTAAATATCAAATTCTCATCTCAACACCATTACTCTTCAAATATTTTTTCAACTTCATAATTTCCACTTCCTTAAAATGAAAAATCGAAGCTGCAAGTCCCGCATCAATTCCTGGAATTTTAAATAAATCTCTAAAATGCTCCATATTTCCAGCTCCACCTGATGCAACTATTGGAATTGACAATTTTTTTGATAAAATTTCAAGTAATTCTAAGTCAAATCCATTTTTAACTCCGTCTGTGTCAATACTGTTTACAACAACTTCTCCAGCACCATTTTCCTGACCATTTACAAACCACTCTATCGCATCAATTCCAGTATTTTCTCTTCCACCTTTTGCAAAAACTTTAAATTTACCATCAACTCGTTTTACATCAACTGACAAAACTACACATTGATCTCCATATTTTTTCGCAGCCTCTTCAATTAATTTTGGATTTCTTATTGCCCCAGAATTTACGCTCACTTTATCAGCTCCAGCTTTCAAAACTCTATCAAAATCATCCAGCGTATTTATTCCACCGCCAACAGTAAGCGGAATAAAAATTTGACTTGCCACTTCTTTCAAAATATCTGTAAATAAGCCTCTTTCCTCAACCGAAGCCGTAATATCATAAAAAACAAGCTCATCAGCTCCAGATTTATTGTAAAATTTAGCAAGCTCAACTGGACTGTCAACTTCTTTTATCCCAGTAAAGTTCACACCTTTTACCACTTTCCCATTTCTCACATCAAGACATGGAATTATTCTTTTTGCAAGCATTCTTATACCTACTTTCTTTGTTAAATTTATTTATTTAGCCTATTATAAATTTTTCATACATAACTAAAAAAATGTTATTTACTAATTTCTAAAACTTCCTTCAAATCAAGATTTTCCCGAATAAATCGCCTTTTCCTACAATTGCTCCATAAATATGATTTTTGTTAAGCTCTTTAATCTCATCCAAAAAGTGATTCCACCTGAAGCAATGATATCTGAATTAACTACTTTCGACAATTTTTCTATAAATTTCAAGATTTGTTCCCTTAACATTCCATCTTTTTGAAATATCAGTATAAATTATTGTTTTCACACCTATATTCGATAATTTTTTTGCAAAAATTCAACTGAGTTCAATTCTACAGTTTCAGTCCATCCTTTAACCGCAACTTTTTCATCTTTCGCATCTACAGAAACTGCAATTTTATCGCCGTATTTTTTACCATTTTCCTTCAAAAAAATCCTTCATTTTTCAACAGCAATTGTTCCTAAAAATAACACGGTTTACTCCCAATTCAATATTTTTTTATTCTTTCTTCATCACGGATTCCACCACCAACTTGAACAAAAAAATCACTTTTTTTCAACCAATTCTTTTATGACCTCATAATTTTTTGTATTCCCATCTTTTGCCCCATCCAAATCCACAATATGAAGATTTTTTGAATTATTTTTATTAAAAAAGTCCAAAACTTCAACAGGATTTTTTAAAAATACTTCCACTTGGTTATAATCCCTTGTTTCAATCTAACTGCCTGTCCGTTATGTAAATCTATCGCTGGAAAAAAATTTCTATCATTGTTATTTTCTCCTTTTTATTTTTTTAAAAATTTTTTTATCATTTGTTAAACTTTGAAATTTTTTTAATAATAATATTTAAGATAAAAACTCTTTTATTGAATTTTTTATGTTGTTACTTTTACAATAATTATTTATTTTTAAAATATCAATTAAACATATTTATTTTTTTAAATTTTTCTTCAAACAATTTTTTTATTATTATAGAAATCATTTTTATTTGACTTTGCTAGCTCTGATTTTTATAAACCAATTTTGATACTTACTATAATCTAATATTTCTTTATTAGGCTTATTTTTTTCCTTCGAAAATTTTCATAATAAAAATCAATTGCATCCTGTGTACGATTCTCATTTAAATAGAAACTTATTGCAAACCATCCCATTGTTAATTTATACGCTCAAAGCTTGTTCATCAGAAATATGTGACTCTTCTGTTTTTTTCTTATCATCACACATTTTCATAATAAATTTAAACTTGCAAGTGCTGTTTTTTTCATCTGTTTGCATAATATTCCAAATTGCATCTTCTCTTATTGTATATGTTACAGCAATTCTAGTAATCAAATAATCTGGATATTTTTTTCTTTAAGTATTTCATAATTTTTATTGTAAGAATCAAAAATCTCCCTTATTGGAATAATACATATTTGAAAAAAAACAATTTCGACACTTCATAAGGATTATATTTTTTTCATATCGTTTTTAAATTATTTAATTTCTCTGCATCACTTTTTTTCCAAGTGCATTATAAATATTTATCAAGTTTTCTGACAGAACAAAAATTCTTCTCATTCTTTTTCAACAATTCTTCAATCTTTAATGTCAATTTTTTTACTTTTTCTCTGTCAGGTTCACTCACTACATTAGGCATTTCCTTATCCAGTTCTATTGTTTTTAATATTATTTCTTGAGAAACTCCTAATTTTGATAAATCCTGACTTATCATCTCGCTTCGACTTTTTGCATTCAAATTCACTATTGCAAAAATACTCATCAATAATATTATCTTCTTCATAAATACCTCTTTCTCAATTAATCAAAACCAATTAAAAATGATAAATTAAGTAAAATAATCACAATATTATTTTTACTTTGCTAATTCACTCCCAATTTTTCAATAATTTCAATCCAGTATCTCCAGATTTTTTCAGGATGAAACTGCATTCCATAAACATTTTTTTATTTTTTTACAATTCCAGAATTTTTTTGTTCCATATTCTGAATATGCAACAATATTTTTTTCATATCCGTTTTTGCAAAATATGAATGTACATAATACACATATTCTTCATTTTTCAACATTCACATTTTTCAAAAATTTTTATCATTTCTAAATTCATCATTTTATTTTTCAAGTTGTTCCATCCCATATGAGGTATTTTTCAAATCAAATTTTTTTGGAATATATTTTTTTATTTCCTCAACAGTTCCTTTTTATAAGTCCAAGTCCTTCAAATTCACCGTATTCATAACTTTTTCTCAAAAAGCATTTTGCATTCCAAAGGCAAATTCCTAAAAAGGCTTTCCCATTTTTCGCTTCATCTATCAAAATATCTTTTAACCCATATTTTTCAAGATTAGAAACAGCATCTCTAAAAGCCCCCACTCCTGGCAAAAATTATCCCTTTTGCACTTTTTTAATCTCTTCAACATCATTAGTCAGTTTTGTATCAAGTCCAACATAATTTAATGAAGATAGCAAAGAAAAGATTACCCACTCCATAATCAATAACTGCGATCATAGTTTAAACTTCCTTTCTTTATACTTTTATTTTATTTTTTTGATAAATTTAAATCTTTTTACTTACTTAAATTATATCAAAAAAATATATTGTTACAATTAAGAAAAATTTTTTTCATAAATAAAAAGGCCCCATTTTTTTATGAGACCTTTTTTTGCTCCCCTGCCAAGGAACATAATTTTTACATTATTTTTTTATACAATGTCAACTATTCAAAAATTTTTAGTTTTTCACAACTTTATATTTCACTTTAACTCTTTTTCCAAAAAAATGCCATTCCAATATTTACAATTTCTTTTACTCCACATTCCTTTAATAAAACAAAATATTTTTTTATTTTCAATTTGACTCAATGCTTCCTCTGCTCTTTTTTCAAGCGATTCTTCAGTTTTAGAAACTTTAAATTCAAATATATATCCAACATCTCTTTTTATTTATCGGATTTAAAGCTAAATCATTTCTTCCATAGCCAGTTTCATTATTTGATAAAACTGTGTACTCATTATCAAGATACAACATCATTCCTAAAATAAAAGTATGATATGGTTTTTCTGTTTTAGAAGTATCGTGATAACTCATTGACACTAAAAATATTTCATTTAAAAGTTCTTCAAATCTGTCAAAATCAAAGTTTTTTTAAATGCTTTTATCATTTCTCTAAATCTGCTAAAACCTCCTAAATTTTGAACAAACATATCTTTTAAAAAAATGTTTTAACTTCATAATTTGGTAATTTTCAAAGCATATTCATTCATAGCAATTTTTTCTTCAACAGTCAAATACCCTCCAAAAAGTAATAACTGCCAAACTTCTTGTGGATCTTTCAATCTATCCATATTCGATGAAGCCATTACCATTTGCTCTGTTGTCCCATTGTTGAATAAATCTTTTAATTCATCAAATAGATCTTTATCAGCATTTTTCTATTGCTGAATGAATAAGCCTGTTATCTGATGTATTTATCCAGTAAACATTAATTTCTTTTTCGTTTCAAATAATTAAGAATACTCCACGGATTATAAATCTGAATATTGCCAAATTTGTATCCATTATACCATTTTCTAACTTCCTCAATATTTTGATTCAATTCATAATATTTCAATGCTTCTCTCACTTCATTGTCTAACAATCCAAAAACTGTTGGAAAAACTCATTGTCAAGAACGGTATAAACAGATAAATTGTTGAGTCCAGAAAAAAATTCCCTCTTTAGCCACTCTAAGTATCCCAGCCACAACAGCAAACTGTAAATATTCATTATCTTTCAATGTATTTGAATAAAAAAACTTTTAAAAAAATCTTCGTGACTTTTCATAATATCCTTCGTTCCAAGCACTTGTCATTGGAGTATCATACTCATCTATTAAAATTATAACTTTTTTTCCGTAATATTCATATAAATATCTTGATAAATTCTTTAATGAATTTTTCCCAATCTGCATTATCCTTATCTTTAACAATGCTTAAAAAAATCTTCCAAATCAAATTCATCCAATTTCTCTTTAATATATTGAAATTGTTTATACAATGATTTTACAAGGTTCTTAATATTAAAAACTATCCTCCCAATTTTCTGCCTCGGCATTTCTCAGACTTATAAAAATTACAGGATTTTGTCCTTGATTTTCCATATACTCACTTTTTGAAATATACAAATTATCAAATAATTTTCTATTTTTCCTCTGCATTTCTAACATCAAAAAAATACTTTTAACATAGATAAATTTAAAAGTTTTTCCAAATCTTCTGGGCCTTGTAAAAAGTTTAACTTTTGATAAATCTTCCAACAAATCTTCTATGAACTTTGTTTTTATCGACATAATATCCGTTTTCTTGTATAATTTCCTTAAAATCAAATTTCCAATTGCTAGTCCTTTTTTTCTTTTTTTCATAATTAATCCCTACTTTCCCTTTAATTACTTAAATTATATCAAAAATTTGACATTACAATGAAAAATCAATTCTCACTTTTCTTTTTCTTAAAAATCTAGAATCGTCTTCTTATGCTCCAATTCCTTGGGCAACGGCACTCCTATCCAATCATGAAACTCCTTTATTTTAATTTCGATAATATCTGAAGAATTATTGTCATTTTTTACATTTTTGTGATAATGCATTTAAATATTTTGTTGACGGAAGAATTTTTTTGTACCAAATCTGTTGCTTTGTCCTTCTTCGCTATCTAAACTTTTTAATTTGAATAAATATACACTTTTTTTCTTTTTGTATTTTAAAATCTTGATGATTATATTCGTATAATTTTTCTCCATAAAGACTGATTATTTTCTACAGTGTCATCATATCTAGTTTCAGGAAACCAAGCAGGAATTTCAATTTGAGCAATTTCAAAATATTCCTTAAAAATTTCACGAGACCAATAAAGGAAATCTATCAATCCTGTAGAAGAGTGTAGAGAATAATTTTTCCAGCTTAAATTATCATCTGTCAACTTTTCTGCAAATCGAATAACAAAATCTTGAAAAGAGTATCATTAATAATTTCAAACACTTCTGTATACGCTTTTACAGATTTTTTCTTAAGTTCTGTATCAAAAACTTTATCATTTTTCACATAGTATGATCTTCTTTGTGCCCGTTGTGGCAACGAATATTCCAAAGCATTTGTTGTCCCAATAAAACAAGGTGTAAAATCAAAATTTGAAGTAGAAAGATTTGAAACATTTACAATCAGGTTGTTTCCTCTATCTTTGTTTGAAAAAAATTCTTCATCAATTTCATCAATTAAAATTGGAGCTACATTATTTTCATTCATCCATAGTTGAATTTGTGTTATCGTATCTGCTTTTTTTGTTCTTCCAGTCGGAATAATGTTATTGTACAAAATAGGCTTTGATTTAGAAAAGGCCCAGCATTTTTTTGTAAAATCTGCAATAAGTTACTTTTTCCTGAACCAGCAGTTCCTCCAATAAATAAAAATGAGTAAATAATGGGGAATTATCAAAAATGACAATGTTTTCAAATTGATTTCTTTTGTTTGAAAAAAAGCCTGAAAATGAAAGATTAACCGATCCAAAAATCAATCTCGTTTCCATATCATTTTTCAAAAGATAAAATTTACTATGAATTGTCGAACTTATTGGCACTCTCAATTTCCACTTTTTCGTCCACAATATTTTTCCAGATTCTTTCATGAAAGATTCTCAAAAAAATGAATCTGTTTCTTTTTAATAATCGCCTTTTTGATTTTTCAATCAAATTCTTAGTTTCATTTTTCTAATGCCTTCAATCCTCTAATTTTGACATCTACATCTTGTATCCCAATAACCAAGTCAACACTTTTAAATGGAGTTAGGTATTTATTCAAAAAAACTTTCATCAGCTGAAAATGTACAGCCTTTTATCTCATAAAACCTATTACTATCGAAAATCTCTTCAATTTCTAAATCAACTCTTTCATCATTTTAAATAGTAAAAAGTGTATTTTTAACTTTTATAGTTTCAGTTTTTTTCAATATTTTTCCTTTTTCAAATAAAGTTAAAGATTCAGATTCTAACTCTTTTTCCATTTTTTTCCTTGTCTATTGCATAATCTTTTTTTACTAGTATTCGTTTTATTTCCCAAATTTCAATATTTTGTCTTTTTATATTTTTCTTCTTTATATCTATCGCTATATTATTTATAATATCCTCAAAGTATTCGTTCTGTTTTTTTGTTATTTCAAAAAGTTTTCCAAAATAAATTTTTCTCATCTTTTTTTATTTTTCCAATTCAGAATAAAATAATGCTTCATCTTCCCTAAATTTTAACCATTTTTTTCTTGAAAAATTTTTCTAAATTGCTATAATAATGTCTAGGGATAGCATCCATAACCAATCGTTCCACCATAATCTACATATTCATCTCCCATTAAATCATGTAATTCAGTATACTTATCATTCATTTTTTTATTCTCTGTTTCGTATTCTTCTTTTGACTTTCTCAATTGATCAAAAGATAAACTTTTTGTTTTTTTAATTTTATAGCTAACTCCATTAATTTTTTTATTTTCTTATTATCTTCTTCTCTATAAAATTCATACAAATTCGTATTAAAAGCCATATTTTTCTTTTCTAAGTCATCAAGAAAAGAAATATTGTTTTTCCAAACAACATCCCAACTTTCATTATTTTTCTAATAATTTGCTACTTTTTCAGGAAAATTATCAATTATAAATTTTTTAAGCTAGACCTTTTTGAATTTTTCTTCATTCCTATTGTGATATTTAGTAGTCATATCATTGTTATAAATATCAATTTTTTATTTCTTCTAATTTTTCTAGTACATACTTTTTTTAAAAATCATTTTTCAGAATTTGTATTTGTAAAATGAATTTATTGAGCACAACAAAGAAATCAATCCTACAAACATAACTTTTTGTGATTTTTCATTAAATTAATTCTCCTTCTTTCTTTCTTTTTCAACCTCTTCAAATACCCCTTCTTGTCTTCCAAAAATCCTCAAACTTTCTCGGGCCTTCTGTATCGTCTTATTATGCACCCAAACATCCAATCTATTATTTTTCTAAATAAATCACCGCATAATCCCACTGTTTCGTAAGTGCAGTTGCAAAAAACCAAGCAATTACCATTTTCACATAATACTCTTCAGAATGAATATTCGCTACTATTTCCAAATATTCCTTTTTAAAGTCTTCATCCAAAAAATGCGTCATCAACATTTCTACACCGAACCTGCAAGTATAAGTTTTATCCGATTGAGACCATTCCTTTATTTTTTCAATTAATTCTTTTTTATGCTTTTTAAAAATTTTCGGAGAAATTGTATCACAAACTGCCCAATTATCAACAAATGGCAAAAAACTATCAAGCGATTCAATACAGTTCTCAAAATCTTTACTCTCTGAAATAATTGCTCCATGCAATAAATTCTCATCATAATATTTATGTGGCAACTCCTTCAAAAAAATCTTCATATTCATTATTCTGTACCAATTTTTTTAGCCAATTTTTCTTATTTCAGAATTCTCACTCCTATAATTGTATCCTCCGATACATTTGGCGTCAATTTACTTAAAAATTTCATGTATTCTTTATCTTGACGCGAAAAATAATTCTTTTGTATTTCCATTTAAATCTCATCCCTTTAAATTTATTGTTTTTCAAATCTTAAAATTTATTTTTAATATTTTTATCACATCAAGTACAAAAAAAGAAAGTTTTCACACTTTCTTTATTATAACTTATTTTATTGTTTTTTTATCCAAGCAATATCAAAAAAACCGAATAAAATATTAATCATAAATACTATAAATAGAATTGAACGATTGATGAATTTTTAATACATCCGAACCGTTAAATGTAATTAATAAAAATAAATTAACTACTGCATAAATTGATCCTACTATCGAAAACATTTTTAAAAATAACAAAATATTTTTGCAGTTTTCAAAAGTACCAACATCGGTGGTAACAAATATCTAAAAAGTGTTAAAAAAATAAATGTAAAAAGAATGACAATAACTTCAAATATTAATATGAAAAATTGTAACTCTTTCAGAAAAATTTTTACTTTTTTTGACTCTAAAAATGTAAGCGAAAATAGACAATATATTCTGATAAAAAAATCAATATTATTGTTATAAATGCAAATGTAATAGGCATTTCTTTCTCCCTTTTTCATAATTTTTTAATTTTTAAATATAGATATATTATAATAGAAAAATTGAAAAATCTAGTAATTTTTGGAAATTTCTTAACTCTAAATTATTATTTTTAATTATTAATTGTTTACTAATAGATAAAATATGTTGAATAGTGTTTATATTTTTATAACAGTTATAAAAATTCAAAAAAAGGCAGCCATTATTGGCTACCAAAAATAATTTTTTTAATCATTATAGTTTATTTTTGATTAAAAATTTTTATTTTTATTCAAATGCTCCTTGTTTTTTTCAAGAATCATATTTGCTTCTTCAATTATAATATCAGGATTTAATCCGTGTGCCGCAATTCCTTCTCCTAAAGTTTCAGCAGTTGAAATAATACAACCAACACATCCTAAACCATATCTCATTAAAACTTGTGCTATTATTGGATATTTTTTTCAACAGCATCCATTATATTCATATCTGCAGTTATTTTTTTCCATTTTTACACCTCCATATTATTCTCTAATAATTAGTATATCAAAATATTTTTAGAATAGTCAAAAACATTTTTGTGGAAATTTTTTATTTTTGAATACTGTTATAGCTGTTTACTAAGTCAGTTTGATCATTAAGATATTTATCAGCTGCTTTGGCAATACTTGCTTTATCATTACTTCTAACTGCTGCAACAAATTCTGATGAATCTTCTGTCAATTTATGTGCTAATTCTCTAAATTTTTTTCAAATTCTGCAATATCGACATTATTTCTTGATAAACTTTCAATTTGAATTTTTGAAATTTTTTTCTCCGTAAAGAATTTTTTTACTTCATCACTTACATTTCTCAATCTATCAGCCTCTTTAATTGAATATTTTTTAAACTATCTTTTTCAAAAAGCTAACGATTTAAATTCTTCTATTTTTTTCAACATAACTTTCCATATTTTTTTCGAATTTTACCATTACCGCTTGGAAGTTTTTCAACATTTTTCTTATTTTTCTGATTTCATTTCTTTTTCCAGCATATTCTGCTATTGATTTAACTAACGTTTCATAACTTTCCGTTCTTTTTATAAATCGCTTTATATTTATTATTCAAAAGAATCTACAGCTGATAAATTATCTTGTTTATACTTCCCATTTTTTTATAATAGTCTTCAATTTCACTCAAAGTTCTATTTTTCCTCAATTAAATTTTTGTAATAATGATTGAGCATTTCTATCCAAAACATCCATTTTTGGTGCTGTTTTTTTAAAACATTTACGATATCTTTAGAATAATCTTCTATAAGTTCTTTAGATTTACCAAGTGGTGCTAATGATAAAATACTCTTATCTCCAGGTTCTTTAAAAATTCCCATCAGCTGTTTTTTTAATTCTGCAGGATTAATTTCTTTAAACATCATATCCCATTCTTCAGAATTTAATTCATCTTTGATATCTATGAATTTTTAATTTTCTTTCCTTATCTCCAGCATCATTGTTATTAACAATTTCCACTTCTGGTTTTATTAACTGAAGAATCCTTCGCATTATTTTTTTATCCGATTTATTACCACAACTTACCGCTAATGCTAAAGTCATAAATCCTAACACAAATTTCTTTTTCAACTCCATCTTAGATTTCTCCTTTTAATTTTATTTTTTTATTTATCTTTGATTACACGTATTATACAATATTTTTTTATTTTTTTGAATACTATTTTTTTAATAATTTTTAAAGAAAATTCTTTCTATTTATAGATAACATTCTTTATCCTTATATATAAAAATTTCGTTTAAATTTAAAAAGGCCCTACTTATTAAAGCAAGACCTTTTAATTTGTTGCTCCCCGCCAAGGAACCAAATTTTTATCTCATTTTTCCTTACAATGTCAATCAAAATTTATCATTTTTTTACATAAACAAATTTTTTTCTTGCTTGACATATCTTTATTGAAAAACATACTCATTTAAAGTAATATCTTTCAAATTATTTATATTTGTAATTCGATTTTTTTACAATATAGTTCAAAGTGAAACCACGCATCTTTTTGAATTAGTGCTAATTTGTTTCAATTTCCCATCCGTATCATTCCAAAATTCAAAAATCAATTAAATTATCAGATTTTATCAATTTCGAGTATTCTTTTGACGCAAGATTTAAAATGATATCTTCTTTTCTCAAAATATTCATTTACACTACTTTTTCCAAATTTCATAAAGTGATTTATTTTTTTAAAAATTGAATTTGTCATATCGAGCCGATACTTTTAATATTAGTATATGGCGTTAAAATCCCATACAAAAGCTGATAAAATTACTAAATGTGACTTCAAGTATTCAAAAATCTTCAATATCAAATGTATCAATTCCAATCGATTTATACGCTATCACCTGTATAACTTGCCAAAGCATTCCCACTCTTCTCATTTTTCATAATTTTGATAAAATTCTAACAATTTTTCTGCCTTGTCTTTTTCAACTTAAATTTTTTTCTCAATTTCTTCTACAGAAAAACATTTTAATCCGCTCAATAATTTTATTAGTGATATTTGGATAAAAATTTCTGGATAAAAATCATTCTTCTTAATTGAAATATTTTTTTCAATTCAATTGGCAAATTATTAATTTTTTTAGTTTTACTCGGTGATATTATAATTTTCATAACTAAAATTCTATATCAATTCATCTGCGTCTTCATCATCAAATTTAAAATCATCATCATGCAAATGAACAACTTCCAAGGCTTTTTTTCATAATTTGTAGATTTTTTAGAGAAAAAAATCATGTTGAGTTGTTTCCACGTTTAATCCATTTAGCACAATTGGATTTACATTTTTTTACTTCAAATTCTTCTTCAAATCCTAAATTCATAAGGGCCTTATTTGCATTGTAACGAATATACTCTTTTTACATCTCCTGTAAGTCCAACATCTCCATACACTTCATCAGTATATCTGCTTTCATTTTCATACAATTCATAAAGTAACGTATTCAACTCGTTTCTTATTCCTTCTTTAGTTTCCTCATCAAACGAATTATACAATTCTTGGAATAGCAATCCAACAAATACTCCATGAATCGATTCATCTGCAATAATCTTTTTAATTATATCACAACTTGCAACCATTTCTCCTTGTCCTGCAAGCCAAAGTGGTAAAAAGAATCCGCTATAAAATAAATAAGTTTCCAAATAAACTGAAGCTGCTAAAGCCATTGCGATATCTCGTCTTGAAGCCTCAGGATTATTCATCTTTTGATAATATCCATCAATTTTAGCTTTGTATTGTAAATGAGGATTTTTCTTGAACCCATTTAAATGTCTCATTTATTTCTCTAGTCGATGCCACAGTTGTAAATATTGTCGAATAAGATTTTGCATGAATCGACTCCATCATACACATATAAGAAAGTACTGATCTATTTTGCAATGAATCAATATGGTCAATAATTTTAGGCATCCCAGTATGACTTTGCAATGTATCAAGCATTGTAAGCCCTCCAAGTGCATGTAAATAAGCCAATTTCATTTCAGGTTTCAACGCATTCCAACTATCAATATCCTCGAAGGAACATACTCCGTATCAATCAAAAATTGTCTTATATTTTGCTCCCAAAAAGTTTCCACATAATCATTTTTCAGGGGTATTCCAGTTTACTGCTTCGTATATTTTCTTTTCCATTTTTTTATTTTTTTCCTTTTCTTGATAAGTTTGTTTTATCAATTTGCGTTCTCAATTAACCCTCATATTTTATTAATCAATTAGTTTATCACAATTTCAATTTCTATTTGTACCAATCTTTTTGGAAAAATCCATTTTTATAAAATATCATTTATATCTATAATGTCCTTTAGTTTAAATTCAAGTAACCTTAATAATTCTCGTAATTTTTTTCGTTAGACTTTCATATTCTTCTTTTGATAAAAACAATTTAAGTCCTCGTATATCGTAAATAATTTTTGTTTCTTATTATTTGTTATTCCCATAATATTATTTATATTTACAATATTTTTTTGATGAGAAATCATACAACGCTTTTAAATGATTAAAATGAACTCCCAATTTATAAATATCATTTCCATTTAAATCTTTCCCTTTTTAAAAAGGTTCTTTTTAAAAAAATTTATGATGGAATAATAATTATACCTCATTAAACAATAAATTGTTTTATCATCAGTTTTTACCCGTAATTTACCTCCATTTTTCTCCATTTAAAATCTCAACTTATTCCTTAAAAGTTTTTAAATGGCTTGTCCATTCCCTTTCCCCTTTTTATCTCAAAAATGCAAAAAAAGCCCTATCAAAATTGAAAGAGCTTTTTCTACAGTCTCAACAACGCACAATTAAGTGGGTTATTCTTGTAGTACGATCACTAAAGTTGTTATACTCTATATTTTGATATTTGTCAAATGTAAAAACTTTCATTTTGCTTCGCTTTTTTTATAAAATAACATTTTCCTTTGCCTGTGCAGTTTTTCAATGCCGTATAATACTCTTCCCTTTCCTCATTTCGTATAACTGTAATAGGATAGCCATTTTTCATCAGTTCTAAATTCAGTAATAATCTTCCTGTCCTTCCATTATCGTCAATAAATGGATGAATCTTTTCAAAATCAGCATGAAAATGTGAAACTTGTGTCACCAGACTATCAACTTTATTACCATTATATTTCTCAATCAGTTCAGTTAATTTTTCCTCAACCAAGTAATAAGGGGTGTCTCAAATCCAGCTCCAAGAATTTCATTATTACTTTGTTTGAATTTACCTCTATTTTCAATATCATCATTCAGTACAAGAGAATGGAATTCCCTTATTAGTCTTAATGAAAGAATTTCATTTCTTTTTATAATTTCCTTTAAAAAAATTAATGGCATATTCCTGTCTCTTTACTTCTTCATGCTCCTTCAAACTTTTTACCTTTCACAGTAACTCCATACTGAAGTATGATATCAGTCTCTTTCAAAATAAGAGTGCTACCTTCAATTGCATTTATTTAGAGGTCTTTCTTGTGGAATGCTTTGAAAATTTTTACTTTTAATTTATTCATTATTTTCCTCTCTTCTATATAGTATTTCAATACACTCAGCAACTTGTTCTATTCGTTCTCTTTTTAAAACGATATATTAATCCAAGTAATTTATAAAAAGTATAATAAAAAAACATAATAAATATAAAAGCAATAATTTCTATAATATTATCTTTTACAGATTCAGAAAGTTTATTATTTTTTTATAAGTTCAATAATCTCTATTTTTTCCCTTTAAATCTTCAAAAAAATATTTGCCTATAAAAGATAATGGAGGAATTATTATAGCTAATTCTTTCATTCTTCAAATTCTTCTCGTTCGTATACTAAAGTTTTAGCAAAATTAAGTATCTTCTTCATTTTTCTTTCCTTTCTCAATTTTCAATATTTACTTAGAGTATTTTTTTAGCCTCTAAATTTATGTTTATAATTTCAAGAAATTTATTAAAAATATATGATCTCGATAGCATTAAAAGACATTCTATTCAATAATTCTGTTACTTTTTGGAATCTGGTCGTGGTGGTACTGGTTTTGGGATTGGTGCACTCTCTCCTTGTCCCTTCTTTTGTGACATATTATCACCTCCTTTTTTTAAAATTGATTAGTCATTTGTAAAAGTCTAAACTTTCTAATAATTACAATGTTTTTACAGTTCTAATTTTTACTATTTTTCTCCAGTATTTTTTGCTATAAAAATTTTTAATATTTTAGATAAGAACACAGTATTTATTGAGTTTTTTTATATTATTACTTTTACAATTGCCTATAAAATTGATAAAAATAATATATTTAAAAAAATAAATTATACTTACAAAAAATATATACAAATAAAATTATTAGTAACACTGTAGAAATTATGTCTATAACTTTAATTATTTTTTTCATAACAATTATTGTTTCTTTTTTCAATTTGTACTTCTCTTGAACAATCTTTTTCATATATAGACGTTTCTATTTCTAAACCTTTTTCATATGCAAATACCGTCAAAATTAAATCAAGTATCGATAAACTTCCAATCACTAAAAACAATAAAAAAAGCAATCCCTAAAAACTTCTTTTTTTGAACATATTCTTTTCTAAAATATTTAAGATTGTTACAATCCCAACTCCACTTATCATTAAAAATATATTTTGCTTTGGAATCACTATAACTTTTTAAGTCCCTTGTAAATATCAGAATATCTTTTTATTATAATCTTCGTATCTTTTATATTCTTTTTCATCATTTGTCATTTTTTTACCTTCTTCACTTCCTAAAAATAATAAATTTTTCAATTATTTTACACCGAACAACTTATACACTCCTCTATCGTAGCTTTTCTCGTTCTTGTATAATAAAGAGATTTCAGACCTAGTCTATGCGCATAGATATATAGTTTCGCTAGATCCCTTGTAGTATCTGTACTTTTATTAAATAATATTGTAGAAATTCCCTGATCTACGTGTCTCTGTATTACAGACACAAGTTTCAGTATATTTTTTCTGATCCATATCATATGCAGACTTATAGAAGAAAAAGTTATCATTTGTTAAGTATGGCATTGGATAGAATGTTGTACTATCTCCATATTCTCTAACTTCTATTGTGTCAACTACTGGCATTACTGAGGCTGTCGAGTTCATAATGTATGATGTTGATTGGTTTGGAGCTATTGCCATTCGATAGGCGTTGTAGACTCCGTGTTTCATTACTTGCTCTTTTAGGTTTGCCCAGTCTTCTTTTGTTGGGATGTAAATTCCTTCAAATAGTGATTTTACTTTTTCTGTTTGAGGCATGTATTCTTTTGTTACATATTTATTGAAGTAGTTTCCGTTGGCGTATTCGGATTTTTCAAAATCTTTGAATGTTTCTCCTCTTTCTTTTGCGATTTCCATTGATCTTTCCAACGAATAGAAATTAACCATCATAAAGAATACATTACAGAAATCAAGTGCTTCTTTGCTTTCATACATAATAAAGTTTTTAGCTAAAAATCCATGTAAATTCATTGCTCCAAGTCCTACAGAATGCAATTCCTCATTTGCTTTTTTAATTGTTGGAACAACATCAATGTTTGTTAAATCTGAAACCATTGTAAGTGAATCAATTGCAGCTTTTCGTAGCTTCTTTTTATTCTTTTATTTTCCATAACAGTTGCAATATTTAATGAACCTAAGTTACATGATATTCCTCTTCTTATCGTATCTTCTTCATAATAAGCATTAATGTCTGAAACTTCTGACAATTGCATTATTTCAGTACATAAATTTGAGAATTTAACTGATCCAATCTCTTTCAAAAGCATGTTCTTTATTTGCGTTATCTTTTAAAGAACAAATAAGGATATCCGCTTTCTTTTTGCGTTTGAGAAATTTTTACAAGAAGTTCTCTTGCGTTTATTTTTTTCTTTTTAACATTTGGATTATCAACTAATTTTTCGTACATTTCATTCATATCCATTTCATCCAAGTATTGTCCATATTCTAGAAATACTGTGTGTGGATTAAATGTATAGCAAACTTCATCTTCCATTGCTAATTGCATAAATTTGTCTGGAACGATAACTCCGATTGATAGTGATTTTTATTCTAATTTTTTTCATCGACATTTATTTTTACTATCTAAAAAAATTCATTAATATCTGAGTGAAATACATTCAAGTAAACTGCCCCAGCTCCAGCTCTTTGTCCCAATTGATTTGCATAAGAAAAAATATCTTCTAAAATTTTCATAATTGGTAAAACTCCAGAGGCCCTACCTTCTACACCTTTTATAGATTCACCTCTTGCTCTAATTTTAGACAAGTTAATCGCAACTCCTCCACCAATCGAAGACAATTTCATAGATGAATCAAAAATATATCCAATTCCACTCAAATTATCTCCCATTTCATCTAGAAAGCAAGAAACAAGTTCTCCAGATCTCTTTTTCCCAGAATTCAAAAAAGTAGGAGTAGCTGGTTGATATTCTTGATTTATTAACATCAAAGCATATTCTTTTGCCTTCTCAAAGTTCCCTTGTGCTAAATACAATGAAACAGCCGAAATTCTATCCTCATATCTCTCTAAAAATTTCTCTCCAGTATCATCCATCAATGCATAACTTTGATAAAATTTGAAGCACTCATAAATGAAGCGAATCTAAATTTCTTATCATAAACCATTTTAAAAAGCTCTTTAATTTCATCATGACTATACATTTGATAAAAATCGATATAATAGTCATTTTTTTATTAAATATCTCATTTTTCTTCTAAATTGTGAAAAAAATACAGTATTTTTATTTACATAATCCACAAAAATATGAATAAACAGCTTCTTTATCCTTTTCAAGCTGAAAATCTTCACCTTTTTAACCATTATTTCATTATTTAAGTATATCCATTTTTTTAGCTCTGTTATCAACCATTTTTTTACCTATTCTCCTTACTCTCTTAATTTACTTTTAAATTTTTGTTACATTCTTGAATTTATACTAATTTTTCAACATATTCAATAAAGTGCTCTACTTCAACATGCGTTCCCGATAACTCAAATTTCATACAAACTGGAATTCCATATTTTTTTCACTCATTTTATCAGCTGCCACTGCAAAAAAACACCCCAGTTCATATTTCCACTAGAACTTATTGATTTTTATATTTACTATTTTTCTAAAAATTCACTCGTTGGAATTGGAGTTTCTCCAATTTTAGTTGTAAATGTTAGTAAATGACCTTCTTCATTCACTTTCATCTCAGAATCAATTTTTCACAAATTTCCAGTCAGGTCTCTTTTTTTCACCTTATTTACAAATCGTTGAACATTTCCAGTTTTTGAATCGTAATATATAACCATAATTTATATCATCTCTTTTCGTGAATAATTTATAATTAATCTAATTCTGCTTCTGCCAAAAAGTTCATTCAATTCTTCTACTTTAAATCCCATACTTCTTTTTAATTTCAGTTTCACCGTCAACTAAAAACAACAGTTGGAACTGTTCTTACTCTATATTTCATAGCCATTTCAGGATTATCAAAAGCATTCACTCTTTCATAGCTAACTACCTTTTTTATCTAAAAATTCCGATACCATCGCACACGGATTACAATCATTTTTCAAATTTAATTAATTTTTTTCATCTAAAACACTTCCTTTTACTAAATCTATTAATTTTAACTAAAAACACAATATCTTGTGTTTTTCTTCAAAAATCTTTTTCTCATATCTAGTATACTTCTATTTTTAGAATTTTTTTCAATTAGAATTTAATTAAAAAATTAAGCGGTATCTAAAAAAATTTTTTTGGTCGATAAAATAAGGAATTTTTGATTAAATATATTTTTATATATTTGACATTGTTTTTTATATTTTTTTAGTAATTATTATTATTTATAGCTGAATTATTAAAATATATTGTTAAATGTATATACACATGACTATTTTTTTATGATAAAATAACTCTGATAATTTTAATTTGTAAAAAGGAGATTGCATTATTTATGTTAAAAGAAAAATATATTGAATCATATAATTTGTTACAACAAGATTTAAAGATCGAATCCTGTTGCTAGACGGAGCGATGGGAACAATGTTACAACAAGAAAATTTGACTGCTGAAGATTTCGGTGGTGAAAAATACGAAGGTTGTAATGAGTTATCTTGTGTTACAAAGACCAGAAATTATAAAAAAATATACATAAACAATATTTAAAGGCTGGAAGTGATATTATTGAAACTAACACTTTTTGGAGCGTTGGATATTGTATTAAAAGATTATGATTTGGAAGATAAAGTTTTTGAAAATAGAATAAAACTGCGGCTGAAATTGCTAGAAAAAGCGATTAATGAGTATAAAGCTGAAAAATCCAAATGAAACTAGAAATTTATATGTGGCTGGAGCTTTAGGGCCTTCAAATAAATCTATCAGCGTTACAGGTGGAGTTACTTTTGAAGAATTGATACATTCTTATTATACTGCAGTTTCAGGACTTTTTAGCTGGAGGTGTTGATTTAATTCTATTTGAAACAATACAAGATACTAGAAACTTGAAAGCTGCATATTTAGGGTTAGAAAAAGGCAATGGATGAAAAATTATTATGTTCCATTGATGTTATCGTTTACGATTGAAAGTACTGGAACTACTCTTGCTGGGCAAACGGCAGATGCATTCTATTATGCTGTTCATCATATGAATCCACTTTCTGTAGGATTGAACTGTGCGACTGGACCTGAATTTATGACACAATTTTTGAAAAAAAATTAAATGAAGTGTCAAATACATATATTTCTGTATATCCTAACGCTGGACTTCCAAACGAAGAAGGTCAATACGAAGAAACTCCAAGCACATTGGCAGCTAAGATAGAACCTTTCTTCCAAAATAAATTTTTAAATATTGTTGGAGGTTGTTGTGGAACTACTCCTGCATTTATAAAAGCGATTAAAGATAAAAGTATAGGGTATGATCCTAGAGTTATTGATGAAAATAAAAATGAGAATGCTGTTACAGGATTGATTACTTTGGAAGTTCCAAAAGATAGACCAATTTATGTTGGAGAAAGAACAAATGTTATCGGTTCTCGTATTTTTCAAAAATTTAATTGCTAATGAAAAATTTGATGAAGCAACAGAAGTTGCTAGATTGCAAATTAAAAGGGATGCAGATGTAATTGATGTTTGTCTTGCAAATCCTGATAGAGATGAAATTAGTGATATGAAAAAATTTCTTGGAAAAAAAGTTTCAAAATTTGCAAAAAGTGCCTATAATGTTAGATTCTACAGATATTAATGTAATTCGTGAAGGGCTTACTTATCTTCAAGGGAAAGGGATTATAAATTCAATTAACTTAGAAGATGGAGAAAAAGAAATTTGAAAAAAATGGCAAAATTAATTAAAGATTTTTGGAGCAGCTGTCGTTGTTGGATTGATTGATGAGGAAGGAATGGCTGTTTCGCTTGAGAAAAATTAAGGTTGCTAGAAGAAGTTATGAGCTATTAACTAAAAAAATATGGAATTGATGAAAGGGATATTATATTTGATACGCTTGTATTCCCAGTTGCGACAGGTGATCAAAAACTATATTGGATCTGCTACTGCTACGATTGAAGCGATTAGAGATAAAAAGAAATGCCAAATGTAAAAACTATTTTTAGGAGTAAGTAATATTTCGTTTGGACTTCAATTGCAGGTCGTGAAGTGTTGAATACTTATTACATGAATAAGGCTTATGAAGCTGGACTTGATTTTGCAATTGTCAATACTGAGAAAAATTATTCCAATGAATGAAATTTCTGATAAAGATTATCGGAAGAATTGCTATTTAATACGAATGATGACACAGTTGCTAATTTTGTAGCTTTTTTATCGTGAGAAAAAAAGGTTCTGTTAAAAAGAAATTAGATGATGATAAAATGACGCCTGAAGAAAAAGTTGCAAATCTTGTTGTTGAAGGAAGTAAAAAGGATTTGAATGCTTTTACTGGATATATTGTTACAAAAATATTCTCCATTAGAGATAATTAATGGGCCTTTGATGACTGGAATGGATGAAGTTGGAAAAATTATTTAATAATAACGACTTGATTGTTGCGGAAGTATTGCAAAGTGCTGAAGTTATGAAAAGCATCTGTTTCGTATTTGGAGCAATTTATGGAAAAAACAGAATCTTCAAGTAAAGGTAAAGTTATAATGGCAACTGTTAAAGGTGACGTTCATGATATTGGGAAAAACCTTGTTGGAATTATCATCGGAAACAACGGATACGACGTACTCGATTTGGGAATTAATACACCTGCTGAAAAAAATCAGAGAAGCTGTAATCAATGAAAAAGCTGACTTTTTAGGACTTTCAGGATTATTAGTAAAATCTGCGTCTGAAATGGTAAATACTGTAGCTGTTTTAAGAGAGGCTGGAATTGATATCCCTATATTTGTTGGTGGTGCTGCACTTACTGAAAAATTCACAATTAATAAAATTGAGCCATCATACAAAAATAACATTGTTATTTACTCAAAAGATGCGATGACTGCTCTATCAGATTTGAATAAAATGATTGTTCCTGAAAAAAATTTGAAGAATTTAAGGAATATTTGCAAAAGAGAAGGGATTTATTGTTAATTAAAGACGAAAAAGCATTGGAGAATTTAAAAAGTGAAACCGACAGTTAGTGATATTAAAGATAAAGACGGAACTTTTGATTTTTCTAAAGTAAAATTACCTGAATATAATTTTGAGAAAATTTATAAAGCCGACTACTTTGAATAAGCAAATTATTACAAACATTAAGGCTAAAGATGTTTTTAAATATATTAATTTACAAATGTTAATTGGAAAGCATTTGGGAATGAAGTGGATTGTAACTGATATGCTTGAAAAAAACAGGATCCTAGAGCAGTTAAATTGTATAATGAAATTTTTGGATATTATTAATCATGGTGATGATTATTTTTGATATTAAAAGCAATTTATAAATTCTTTCCTAGTAGAAAGTCTAAAGATGGGAAAATTGAAATTCTTTCAGATGATTTATCAACAGTTTTAGAAACTTTTTGATTTCCCAAGACAAAAATGGGGACAATATTTATCATTGAATGATTATGTTTCTCCTGAAGGAATTGACTATATTGGATTCTTTGTGGCAACTGCTGGAGAAAAAAATCAAGAATTGTTTCAAACGAAATGAAGAAAAAGGTGAATTTTATAGAGGGCATATTGTAAACTCTATCGGTCTTGAATTAGCTGAAGCTACTTCTGAGTACGTACATCAATTAATGAGAAAAAGTTGGAATTATTGATAAAGATATAAACATAGAAGATATTTTTGAAAGCACAATATCAAAGGAAATCGTTATTCATTTGGATATCCAGCTTGTCCAAATTTAGAAGATCAAGATAAATTATTTAGATTATTGAAACCAGAAAGATTTGGAATTAAACTTACTGAGGAACATATGATGTATCCAGAAACTACAGTTAGTGCGATTGTTTTCTCACAACCATTCTGTAAATACTTTAATATGTAAATATATTATAAAAAGAGGCTTTCGGGCCTCTTCTTTTTATTTTCATATGTTAATTTTTTTATAATATCAACTTCAATATCTTCTATACAATATTTTTCAATATGAATTTATTTTTTTAACAATAAATAATTTACCATCACCGCTATACTCAACAATAAAAAGTTCACTAAAATCAGTAATGTTATATTTTGCCAATTCTTCCTTCAACCAATCATCATCTTTTCCAATATGTTTCAAGTTATCCTCTTGTATATTCCCTTCAGAAACTAATAAATTTGAATAACCGTCTTCACCTTTTTTTATAACGATAAGTTGTCCATTTGATTCCATAAAAGCTTCTTCTATATCTGATATTTGCATAACACCTTTTGTTCTCAACTTTGTGTAAAAATCAGGAATTGAAAGTGTCGCTTGTGCAAAATTTTCTGTTAGCATTTTTCCATCTCTTATTAAGTATACAACTTGTCCATCTATCATTTTTACGCTTTTATTTGTATTTTTTTAGAAAATCAGTTACTGTCATTAAAAGTCCCCATATTAAAAGAACTATTAAAAATTGAATTATTGATATATTTGGACTATAAATTACACCACCAATAATTCCCCAAGGACATAATTACCTATTTGATCTTCTGTTGATGTTGGCGCCAATTGGCTTCGTCCATTTAAATTCATAAACAAAACTAATGCAATAAATCCAATTGTAAGTTTTATTGCAACAAAATTATAAAATCCAAAATTACATCATCTTCCTTTCTTTTTATATTTTTTTATTTCTATTCAAATGCCATTATTCTTTAAAGCTATCTTAACTTCATCCACATAAGGAACTGTCATTTGTTCAACTAATATATTGTTTCCTACCCAGTGAATTTGATAAAATTTATCTTTTTATTTTATAAACAGTATCCTCTGTTATTTCAGGCGTATTTATAAAAATATCATCTTCATTAACTTTAAACTTTTCAGACAATTTTTTTAATTACACTCGCTGAATTTTTATAAACTTTTTCTTCATTATTTTTCGCTCTATAATTATCATAATGATATAATGCAAATAAGAAAATAAACATCAATCCAAGCAAACTAAGCTGTTTTATCTCTAAGTGAAATCTTCCTTTAAACCATTTCCAAAATGCAAATAATATAAACGCTATTACTAAAAATAATTACAACAAGAAAAAAATTTATCCGTTACAAATTTTTGGTTTTCTAAATAATTAAAATTATAAAATTCCATATTTTTAGTACTCATCTCCTTTCTAAATCATTTTCTTTATCGAAAATTTGTTAACTTTCGTAATTATACAATAGAAAGAAATTTTTCAAACATTTTTTTCAATATTTTTGAGACTTTAAACAACAATCTCAAAAGCCCTAAAATTAATAAGTGCACAGGATAAAATGAATAATTTAAAATTTTATTTTTGTTTTCCTCTTTCTCCGTTATAGGTAAGTGTCAATCCAAATCCTAACAAAGCCCAAGGCGTTTTTATAAGTGAAAGATATCCTCCAATAATCGCAAATATAGGATTATTATAAAAAAATATAGAAAAAAATATCCTATCAAAATTCCGTGCCATTCATAGTCTAATCCCAAAAATCATTGATAGCAGACAAGTTCCTAAAACAATTACTATCGAAATTGGATACCAAAAATATTTTTGGAGGTCTTCTTAATTCATCAATAATCCAAATCATAACTAATGTTAAAGCCAATGTAAACATCACATTATTTGAATATGGTTGAAAAATAACTGCTGATTGACATAAATCAAATAGTATTTCAGAAATAACCCCGAAAACAATTAAATATAAAAGATATCTTAATCTATTTCTAGTTTTTAAAAATCCTTCCACAGAAAAACATAAAAAAAGTGGAAACGCAATTCTTCCAAAAATATCAAATAAATCACTTAAAAAAATCCAAAAATCCTTTTCCCGTTAGCATAGGATAAATTAGAGATTTATTTACATGATCAACTAACATTGATAAAAAGCAATATACTTCAATTGAGCTCCAGAAAAATTTTTAATATTATTAAATTTATCATCTTTTTCCAAAAATTTGAATTCATTTTTCATAAACCTACCTCCTTAAAATTTATAAATAAAATAAATTTTTATAAAGTATTTATACACTCGCCATTAAAAACTACTTTTAAACTATTCTTTTTTAGCATCAAACTCTGGATTAATAATAACTCCCCAAATTAATGTTGCATTCTGATCCTTTACATATGACAAAATATTACTTATAATATTTTTTTATCTAACTAACGAAATATCATTACCACCCGTTATATTTAAAAAGTATTTTTCTTTGAATCCTCAATTGCCCTTCAAATAAATTATTTTTGAGTAATTGCTCAACAATTGAATTTTCTGCATTTTCACCATAACTTTCACCCAATCGAATGACAATATCCTTAGAATTTTTCCAAAACAACCTTTATGTCACGCAAATCTAAATTCATAAAACCTACTTTTGTAACAGTGTTTATAATACTTTCAATCCCTTCTTTTATCAAAAAAATTAGCTTCATCACTACGCTTCTTGCAACGAAAGTTTTTTTATCAATGTGATTATATAGCTTTTTCATTAGGAACTATTATCAAACTATTTGTATTTTTTCTAATTTTCTCAACTCCCATACTTGCTATCTTCAACTTCTCAAATCCTTCTGAGTAAAACGGTTTTGCAATAATTGATATCGTAAAAATTTTTCATTTTTAGCAATTTCAACTATTGCAGGTGCAATTCCACTTCCTGTAGAACCTCCCATACCAGAAATTATAAATAAAAATATCCGTTCCTTTAAGCAATTCTTCAAATTGATCATAACATTTCAAGGCAGCTTCTTCAGCTTGAGTCAAGTACAATTTTTACACCTGTATCCAATACCTTTTCGTTCAGCTTTACAACCATTATGTGCTTCAACATCTGTATCAATACTTAAATATTCAACATTATTAGCTTCATTTTCTAAAAATATAATTCATGAAAATTAATTCCCATTCCACCAACGCCAATCGCTTTGATATTTACTTTATTCAAAATATTCTCCATACTTTTTGCTGTATTTCTAAAATATTCTTTAGGACAGCTCTCCTTTCTTTAACTTTTAAATCAATTATAAATCGATCTAATCACTAATAGATTTAAATATATTTTTATCAAATTTAGACCACTTTTTGTAAATACTAATATTCTTTTTAAATTCCATAAAAATTTAAACAAATTAAATACTTTTTGAAAATTTAAAAACAGTATATTTCTGTATCAAAAAGATATGTCTTTATCTTATAAAAACATATCTTTCTTTATTTAAATATTACCTAGTTAAACTCTATTTTAACGCTGCTAATCCAGCTAAGTTAATAAAATTCCAAGGTTTATTATAATGTGGTTGGAAGAAAAAAAGTCTACAAATGCCAAATCATCAATAGTCATATGATTTTTGAATACACACTGATAACGTATTAATTGATTGTGTTAAATCAACTTTTGAATTCAATTGTGCACCCAATACAATTCTCGTATATTTATCAAAAACAACTTTTAAAGTTACTTTTTCATAAGTTGGCATAAACTCAGGTCTGTAATTATCAGTCACAATAACAGTTTCAATTTCAAGATCCAAACTTCTAGCCAACGCTTCTGTTATTCAGTAGCCGCCATATTATTTTCATAAATCTTAATTCCAGAAGTTCCTTGAGTTCCTAGCGAGTTTGGCCTTATTTTCAACTAAATTCAATCCTGCCAAAGTTCCCATTCTAACTGCATTTGTCCTAAGTGGAATATATCTTTTCCATATTCAAAGGATTATAAAAATACCGAACAACAATCTCCAGCCGCCATTACATCCTTATCACTTGTTCTCATATATTCATCAACTTTAATTTGCACCATTTGGCAACATTTCCAATTGACCTTTAAATAAAACTGTATTTTGCATCGAATCCAATACACATAATTATCATATCTGTTTCATACTCATTTTTATCTGTAACAATTTTTGATACTTTCCCATTTACACCTTCAATTTTAACAACTTTTTCTCCAGTCATGAGAACAATCCCTTTTTCTCTAAATGATTCTTCCGCAACATCAGTAAATTCCTTATCAAAATATTTACTCAAAATTCTATCTTCAGCATCTACTAAAATTACTTCTTTCCCATTATCTCTAAACGCTTCAACTAATTCTACACCAATATATCCTGCTCCAACAACGACAACTCTTTTTAACAGATTTACTTCTTTCAATAATCTCATTAGCATGATTATAATTTTTACACAACAATACATTTTTCCAAATCAATTCCTTCAATATTTCTAGGAATAATAGGCCATGACCCAGATGTTATAATCAATTTATCAAATGTCTCATCAAAAACTTCTCCAGTTTCTAAATTCTCAACTGTTAGTTTTTCCCTTTTTATATCCACATTTTTCACATCATGTTTCATTTTAGTATTTACACCTAATGATTTTTAATTCCTCAGGTGACGAATAAAACAATCCTTTAGGATCACTAACAACTCCACCTACATATAATGCAATTCCACAAGATAAAAAATGAAATATTATCATTTCTCTCAAAAACTGTTACCTCAGCATCAGGATTTAATGCTCTTAAATTTTTAATTGCAGCCGTTCCAGCATGCGTACATCCAATACTACTACTTTCATGAAAACCTCTCCTACTAAGTTATTTTTCTTTTGATTAAATACAACTAATTTATATTATAATAATCTGTATAATTAAGATTAACTAAATATCGGAAAATGATCGTTACTATTTATAGCCATTATTAATCATAATAGTATTAAAAATAATAACAACCATATTTTTCCCAATAAAATTATTTATATCTATTTTTCATTTTGTTATCGAAATTTTTTTAAATTGTAATATTCATAATAGTAAAAAGTAAAAATACTATTTAATTTATAATCTTTACAATATTAAATTATTTCCATATATATTATACCTATAAAATACAAAAAGAAAAAGTTAAAATTTTTAGTCGTTTTCAATATTTTTCCATAAGTTTTTATTAATGTTTCAGAATTAGCTTTTTGGATGATTTATTTCTCTTTTTCCAAAATTTGCTTCCTCTAACCCCGTGAAATAAGCCTTGCGTATACATCAAAAATAAATGAGGTCTAATTCCTTTCTCTTCTAATTTTTGCTATACTCAATTATTTTTCAATAATTTCTTTACGAGAAATATTTATATCATTACCATAATATTTACCAAATTCAGTTAAAATCATCGGATTATCATAAATTTCTCTTCCAAGCATAACTGAATCCACATGTTTCAAATGTTCATCAATTTGTTCAATAGTTTTTATTCCACCATTAATTTCTATATGTAAATTAGGTTTATCCTTCTTTAATCTATAAACTTCCTCATGTCTCAATGGTGGAATCTCACGATTTTTGTTTTGGATCTAATCCCGCTAAAAATCGCTATTCTAGAATGGACAATAAATTTATTAACTCCTGCTTTTTCTGTTACATTTACAAAAATTAAGCATATCTTCATATTTATCAATTATTGTTCTTTCAAAACTATCAGGCAATACTTTTTCCCCGTCAATTCCAATCCTGTGCTTTATCGAAATTGGCTTTTTGTAGCTTTTTTTCATCATAGTAACAATATCTCCAACCAATTCAGGAAATGCCCATCAAATAAGCTCCCATCATATTTTCCAGAAACTCTATCAGAAGGACAACCTACATTTAAAATTAATTTCATCATAATTATACTCTTCGGCTCTCTTTACAGCTTCAAAAGCTTCTTTAGGATTAGTAGCTGCTATCTGCAATACAATTGGATGTTGAATTTCTTCAAAACCCAATAAATATTCTAAATCTCCATTAATAATCGCTTGTGCAGTAATCATCTCTGTATAAAGTTGAACGTCTTTATTTATCATTCTCACAAAAATTCTAAAGTGCCCTATCTGTTTTTATCCACCATCGGTGCAACACTTATAACATTTTTCAAACTTATCACTCCATATTTATATTTTTATTTTTATAATATTTCATAGCCTCTGGCAAATATTTTTTTCAATGCTTCAATCCGTTTTTTCTGTATTAGGATGTGTCGATAAAATTTCAACTGATCTTCCACCTTTTTCAGCAGCCAGCATTCTTTCTTCAGCTTTTATCGCATCTTCAGGATTATACCCCGCCATAGCCATAAAAATCATTCCATATTTATCTGCTTCATATTCTTGAGTTCTATTAAATTTCAAAAGCCCAATAGATAATCCATCACTTACAATAGAAGAAATCACGTTTCCACCAGTAAACACATCAGTTATAGTTGAAGCAACTCCAGCTGCAAGTCTTCCACTTTCACCTTCAGCATGATGCCCACCAATCACATGACCTATTTCGTGTCCCATTACAAATGCAATTCCAGAATCAGTTTGCAACACTGGCATAATTCCAGTATAAAAAGCTATTTTTCCCACCAGGCATCGCAAATGCATTAATTTCATTACTTTTTTTATCAAGTTAAATTCCCATTGAAGACTATCAACCTTTTTAGATAATCCATTCTCTCTCAAATAAGTTTCAACCGCAGTCGCCATTCTATTTCAATATTTTTCAATCTTCTTCCATCTGGTGTATTATTGACAACTAATCCTTTATTACTAGCTTCGTTAATAAATTGTCTATATTGACTAACTGACGAATTTACAACACTCTCATCACTTACCAATTTTAATTGTCTTCTACCAGTTAAAGGTGCCACAGTACAGCTAGAAAAGTACCAACATCCCCGCTAAAATTATTAATAATTTTTAGATTTTTCATTTATATTTACCTCCAATAAATCTGTATGAATTCTAATTTATATAGGTTGTTATTATAGCATATTTTTCTTTAGAATTTTTATCAGAAATTTAAAATTATTGTATTATCTCATTTTATATTCATTGCTTCTATTGTTAACTAGTTATTAATTATCAAATAGGATATTTTTATGGTATATTTAAAAATTTTTCTCTTTTAAAGTCCGATAATATTTATATTAATTTATAAAAGTTTATTCTATTTTTAGAGTTGCTTTTAGATATTTCAAAAATATTTATAAAAATTTTCTATTTTCTTTAAAATTTTCAATTGTAATATTTTTGCTTTTTGGTAAAATTGATATGTAAAAATTAATTTTAAAAGAAAAGGATTTGAAATGGAAGATAATAAACATCAATCAGTGAGTTTTTGATACGATAGTAAAATTATTTATAAAAATATCTCTTTTATTATAATTGTTACAGTGATAACAACTATTTTAGCGGCTTTATTTGCTTTTTACTAACAAATCATACAAAACTGAAATAAATCTATATAGTAATGACAAGGTTTTAACTGAGATTGGAGAAGATTCTCAATATTCATTAAATTCTTTTTTGATTTTTATCTATTTTTAAAATATCATTCGAAAGTTTTTATCTTATGCAAAAATTGCCTGAAGAAAAGTATTTAGAAAAAGATTTCTAATGATCTTGTGGCTCAATCTGAAAAAGATGACCCAAAAAATAAAAGTAAAATTCACTACTAATAATGAAGTTGAAGGTGAAAATTTTGCTAAAGAATATGTTGAATTGTCTCAAAAAATATCTTTTGAATAAGAAAAAAATACATTTCTTGATGCTCAATTAAAACTTTTACAGCAACAATATGATTTTTTTAAGCAAAAATGTTGATATTAGAACTACTAAAGATGCTTTTGAGTGACACATTAGTTTCTAGACTGGCTTATTATAGACTTTTTGAAAAATGACAGTACTCCTGTTGTAAAATACATAAATTCCATTACTAAACCAGCTATTAACAAGAAAAATTGTTTTAGTGGCAGCAATCTTTTTAGGATTTTTATTAGATACTTTTATTGCTTTTGTAAAAGAATTTTTCAAAAACTTTAGATTGGAAAAAAATATAAAATCTAAAAATTAATGATATCAATTGATTTGACTTAAAAATTCAAATTAAATCTATTAGTAATCAAATTTGTTAAGCAACAAAAAAATAGGAAGTTTAAATTTTTACTTCCTATTTTTTTATTAATGTTATTCTATTTATTATACTCTGCAACTTTACTTTTTCAATAGCTCATCAACATTTACTTCTTTTTAGTTTCATGTTTTGGTTGTTCAGGAGTTGATGATTTTTCTTCTTTTTACTGTTACTGAATGTTTTTGGTGCTTCTACTTCTTTAATTTTTCAATTCATTTTTTATTATATCTTTTGATTCATTCGAATTATTTATTTGTTTAAGAGTTTGTTTTTGTTAAACTTTCATTTTTGAGCTTCTCCACCATTTAAAAATGATTTTACACCTCTTTTTGTAGTTTCAGCAACTTTTCCTCCACTTTCTAATTGAGAAACAATTTCTTTCGCATTCTTATCACCATTTTTTTAGCAGCTATTTTGTACCATTTTTAATGCTTCTGACATATTTTTCTTTATGATAAGTTGCTGCTATTGCACCTGCAAGACCTTTATTTCCTGAATTATAAGATTTCATTAAATATGGTCTAGATTCTTCTTGTTTTTCCATTATCGTATAAAATTGCTCCAATTTCAACATCTGTACCCTTTTACTCCACGGTTACTTGCTTTTTTCAACCATTTTATTGCTTCTGGATAGTTTTTTCATTTCTTTATTTAACATAGCTATTCTTACATCAACATCCTTAATTCCTTTTATTATATGCTTTTTCAAATTCAGCTTTTTGCTTGACTATATTTTTAGCTCTTACTAATTCAACTCCTCTGTTAAACTCTTCAGCACCAGGTCTCATTCTCAATTGTCTCACTTGTACTTGTTGTCTTCCACCTCTTGCAACAGTAGTAACATTTTTTAGGCAATCTAGCCATTAATTTATTAGCTTCTACAGTATTTCCTTCTTGTTTCAAGATCACTGCTAAATTATAGATTGCTTCTGGATAATTTCTGTCTACTCCCATTTGTAAGAATTTTTTTACTTTTTCATTATCTTTTAAATTGAAGTATAATTGTGACAATGACATAATTGCTTCTTTATCTCCAGCTTCAGCTTTTGTGATTGCCTCTGATACTTTTACTGGATCAATTTGATTGTCTATCAATTTTTGTTGCTCTTCAGGAGTCAAGTTTTTAATATCAGGATTTCCTCCATTTGCTTGTTGTGCTCCTAAATTAAATATATCTGTATTGATATCTTTGTTTTCAACTTGTTGTTGCGTTTGTTTTTGTCAGCTTTCTTATCTTTTTCTTAAAGCATGAAACTGACATCATACCTATCACTAAAATTACTGTTAATAATATTAACTTTTTCATTCCTCATCACCTATTTATTTTTTTAATTTTTGATTTTTAAATATTTTAACATAATTTGATATTTTTTACCTTATTTTTAGTATTAAATATAATTAGAATGACCCTAGTTGAGCAGCATCTAATAATTTATACATAAAATCAGATTTCGCACTTGTTGTTGGTTCATCATCAAAATTTATAGTAAATAATCCATCTTTATTTTTCCCATAATCTATCAAAATATGTGTAAATTTCTTTTTGTTAATTTAGAGTTTTTCATTTGTCTCTACTCAAAGATTCGCATCCATAATGTATCCTCTTATATTTTTCTAATCATATTTGCAGAACCAGTAGTTACTATAACACTACCGTCTGTTTTCTTCATTAATATAACTTTTGTGTGGTATTGTTCGTTATTTGTAAAAATACCATTTTACTTCTATTTTTCCTTTAGTTTTTTTCTTCAATTTTTTTAGAAACTGGTTTTATTTGGCAACCCATTTGTACTCATACCAAACGCGTCTCTACTTCTATCGAAAATTATTCTAACTTTTTACTCCTCTATTTGCTGCTTTTATCAATTCATCAATAACAGGTTTATCTGCCAGAAATACATTCCCATTAGCACTTCATCTCCAGCTTTTTAAACTTTTTCAAATCAGCATCAAGAGTTTTTCCTATTGCACCTTCTGTCACATATTGAATTTTATAATTATTTTCTCTATTTTTCGTCTATTTTTTTCTGTTGGATTATTTTTAATATTTAAATCCGTATTTTTTTCAACTAATTTTTGTTTTTTCTCTTCAATTCTTCTCACTTCAGGATCTTCATTTACTAAAGGAATATTTCTTTTAACCTCTACTTCCTCAAGCTCTTTTTATACCTTCCATCGTATTGTCATTTGTTTTTTTCCTTCGATTTTAAAAATATTTTTCATTTGGTGTATTAGAGATCCAGTAGAACTATTCTCTGAAACATTAATTTCAGAATTTGAAAAATTAGCTACCATTTGCAAATCACTTAAAATATCTTTCGTAACATCTCCATCTGTATGTAATGCAACATTTTCATGAAAAATAACTTGGATCATGAATATTAGCACTCGCTATAACTACATCATTTTCATTTAAAAACACTTTTTCTATGATCTGCTTTTTACATTTAATGCCCTAAACAATGTTCTCAATGTTAATTTTGGCCACATTGATCCATAAAAATTAGGAATCAACCTTTATTTTGAGGATTTCCAAATGAGCTTAATCACTGATCTCCATATTGGTGAATACCAAGGGAATGTGTCTTTCAATTTATAAATATCAACTGTTATAACATCTATCCCTTCATTTTTCATAGCTGTAATAAATGGATGCTCAAACGATCCATACAAGTCATTATTTTCATCTGAAAGTACATAAATCTTTAAATTCAGATTTTCTCTTTTTTTCTTAATAACTCTTGCAGTGTATTCCTTTGCAAATTCAGGGAATAACTCTGTATTCTTATTATAAATATCATTAAATAAAAACATCTCAACTATCAAATAATCCTTTGCATTATCAACAATATCATACGTCGATTGCCAAATATTTCTATCATATTTTATATTTCCATCTTTTATCTAAATATGTCAAATCATAATGAAAAATCAACATTTTTAGCTTATCTCTTAAAGGCCCTTCAAAATTAACTCCTAAAAGGTGGCGTCTTAATTGTCGCTTTATGAACTGAACAAAATAAAAAGGCTCCCAACAAAATTAATTTTTATTCATCTAACTTTCTCCTACTATTTTTACTAAATTATTTATCCATTTCTTACTTTTAATCGTCTCAAACAAAGGAACAAATTTCACGACTTCATCACTTACTGAAAATAAATATACAATTGAAATTGGCAATCCTAATTTTAAACCAACAATATATGTTATAGGAATCGCTACAAAGCCAAAGCGGTAACAAATCAACAAACATTGTCCACAATGTATCTCCTCCAACCCTATAAAATTCCTACAATAAGTATTGTTCCCATCGACTTACAAATTATTATAAACATTTCAGAAATCAATATTTGTTTTGTTAATGGATAAATTCCTGGTTTTTACATGCATAATATTTAATAAAATTGGACTAAATAAATACACACTTATGCTTATAATTACTGCTAAAACTACCGATGCTTTCAAAAGAGCAATTGCTGTTTTTATAGGCTCCTTCTTCATTTTCCAGCTCAATTTCATTCCCAATAATTGCTGATGATGACTCGAAAGTCCAAATAATAATGTAAATATCAAGTTACTTATTGATTTTACGATTTCAACTGCAGCAGCAGGTTCTGTTCCCATTCTTCCATAAATTACCACATATATACTAACTCCTGAAACCCACATTATTTCATGTCCAAACACTGGAAGCGAAACTTTTAAAATTCTCACAAAAATTCCCACGTAAATCAAACATTTCTTTAAATGTAGCTGCTAATAGCAATTTCAATTTATAAACTATATAAATTATGTATAAAGTTGATATAAATCTTGATAAAACCGTTGCTATAGCTGCTCCCACAACTCTAATGCTGGAAATCCAAAATTTCCAAAAATTAATAATGAATTAAAAACAAAATTTATTACTAATCCTATCAAACTTGAATAAAAATGGATATTTTGTTTGACCAATTGCACGTAATTGCATATTAAAAGCAAATCAATCCCTATTAGCGGATATGTCCAAGCAACAACCTTTAAATATTTTGCTCCAGTCTCAATAACTTTTTGTATCATTTGTGAAAACACTAATTACTTCTCGATTAAAAACAGCCCTAATATTAAAAACAACAATGAAAAACAAATCCAATCGATAAAGTTATTCCCAAACATTTTTTTCAAATTTTTTTATAATCTTTATTACCAAAAAAATTGTGCAGCAAATATTCCACCTCCACTATTTAAACCAAACAGTGAAACCGCAAATATCATGTATAATTGATTTGCAAAAACCTAATCCTGCCACCGCAACTGTTTCCTAATCCTAATACAAGATTCTCTTTTTCCAACCATGAAAACATCAATAAAACTCACTAAACTGTAAATCATATTTTTCAAATGCTACTGGTAAACCTATCGTAACAGCTTTTTTTATAAATTTTTACTCAAAAACAACCTCTCCTTCCCATAAATTTTTATTATTTCAATTAGTCTAAATCTTCTAATGTCGAATATTCAGAAAAATTAACAAATGATCCGACACATATTTTTATTGTAGCATAATTATTATTTTTTTATAAAGTTATAAACTCCAGAATTTTCCAGTAAATTCTTTAGTTTTTTTCACGATTTATGAAAAAAATTATCATATGAACTCACTAATTTATCATCTGAAAGTGTTGTCAAATTTTCTTTTGGATCTAAAAAGATAGGAAACATTATGCTTTACTGCTAAATTTTTGAATGCTAAATCATCAGCCGAAAGATTAAAATCTCCAGCAATAATTATATCATTTTTCTCCAGTTTCCTTAGAAAAATACTCATAAACATTCAAATAACTCGATGCTTCAATCAATCGTTGCTTCTCCTTATCTCCAAAAATCAGAATGAGCAATCACAAAGACAAAAATCAAAATTTCCACTTTTTAAAAATATGCACCGTAAAGGTTCTCGCATAAATTCATTATCATTTTTCTTTATAAAATCCAATCTGTTTTACTTCTTGAAATTTCTCTTTTCTATAAATAAAAGCATAAAACTCTCTATAATTCTCACTCCCAACAGAATGTTCTGAAATAATATAATCCCATTTTTTTCTTTCGTTAATTTTTTTCCAAATACACCTTCGTCTTTTTAACACCTTTTTTTCATTCATAACTTCTTCTAATCCAATCAAATCAAAATTAGATAAAATTTTTTACGAATGACCGATAATCTTTTTGCTTTTCACCTAATCTTAAAAGCATTAAATGATGCTACTAAAAATTGTATTTTTCATTTTTTTAGTAATTCCTGTCTCTAAATCTAATTTTTCTTCCTTTTTTTAGAACAGCAAAATATTCCTAAAATTAAAAATACAGAAACTAACCCTTTTATAATTTTGTTTCTCACTTCAATCAACCCCTTGATTTTTATAACTTTTTATTATCTTCTTAACATTTTTCGCTGCAAGTTCTACTAGCCTAATTGCCAACTCATGATTATCCCCAAATAAATTATAAGCTCCATCTTCACTCAAAACACCACATTTCAAATCTTGTGGTAAAGTTCCGTTATTGTAGTCTTCCACATCTTGAAACCAATTTTTCACTACTAATAATCATCAAGCTTTTTTTATAATCAGAAAAATTTTCTTCTAATTTATCCAATGCTACATTTACTTCTCCAAAAATATCAGCTGATTTATCCATTATTTTTTTCCATTTTCCTCAACTCTTTTTATTTTATCTTCTTTTTCATATTTTTCCCTCTTTTTAAGAATTATTTAATTTTAATTTTTGTATTTTTCAAAAAAAGCTACCGTTTTCGATAGCCTTTCACTTTTATTATTTTTGATTCTAGTTTTTGTTCTTAATTCGCTCTTTCGATGTATTCTCCAGTTCTTGTATCGATTTTTGATTTTGTCTCCAATTACTACAAATAAAGGCACTTGTAAACTATATCCATTTGCAATTGTCGCAGGTTTTGTTGCTCTTCAATTGTATCTCCTTTTTAATCCTGGTTCAGTATAAGTAATTTCTCTAATTACCGTATTTGGCAATTCAACTCCAACTGGTCTTCCTTCGTACATCAATACTTGAATAATCATTTCTTCTTCCAAGAAATTTACTGCATCTCCTAAATCTTCTGCTGTCAGTGTAATTTGTTCAAAACTTTCTTGATCCATAAAGTTGTAATCTCCATCAATTTCCTCTAAAAATTGCATTTGATTTCTATCTAAAATAATGTCATCCATCAAATCTGTAGCTAAAACTGTAATTTCTTGAATTTTACCTGAAATTAATTCTTTAGTTTTTGAATTTTACTTCTGCTGCTCTTTGTCTTTTTTTCCTGATGTTGATTGGTGTCTTTCAGCTTTTAATATCAAGTAAGGGATATTATCCTTTCTATATGTACTTCCTTGTCTTAATTCTGCTGCTGGTTTCATTAAATTTTTTTCCTCCTAAATTTTTATCTATTTTAATACTTTATTAAATAAGTAGCTGTAACAACTGATCTTAATTTTTTTATACATTTGATTTTGTTCATCTTCTTTTATACGTTTAGTATCTTCCACATCTGGTAAAATCTCAAATTGTCCTTGAGTTACATTTTTACTCCTGCAATTTCGTTATTGTTAACTTTCAACATTTCTATAGCTTTGTATTCTGCATTTTTGGAAAGCATCTACTAGCAAATCTCTTTTTGTATCTTTCTATACTTGTAATCGTAATATTCAGGTTTTGTAACCTCTAAATTATTGTTTTCTAATTTCAACGTCAACAATTTTTGATAAATTTCATCTATTTTTCAACATTTTTCAGTAGAAATTATAATGCTTTCAGACCCACTATATTTTAAGACTTTATCTCCTGCTTCAGAAAATTCTGGCTCCACTTTTTAAATTTTTCAATACTATAATCTTCTGAACTAATTCCCAAAGTTTTTTTATCAAATCTAAAGATTTTTCTTTTTCAGAGATATCTTTTCTTAGATCATCTAAAACTACATTTTCTCCTGACAATACTACATTTACTACAGCTTTATCCGCCTTTATTCGCTTTTTCTGCCACACCCTTTACAGTTATTTTATTCTCACTTTTTATTGGCTTTATCCATTGCATTCGATACAATCGCCGCTGAAATTATTAACTTAAACGATAAAATGTAGAAATTATTATAAATTGTACTTTTTCATTGGTTATCACAACTTCCTTTATTTGAATGATAAAGAAAATAACAAATATAAATTTGCTAAAAATCCTTTTTAAATTATAATTTATTTTTAATGAAATTGTCAATTGTTATCCACAAATTTTTTTAATAAAAATTCAAGAAAAAAATATTTAATTTTTGTATTAACCTAATCATTGATATTTAAAAATATACTTTTTCTCTTTAGGAAGCATAACTTCTGAAAAAGTTCCATTTTGAATGCTGTTTCTCATCTCAATAACTTTATCAGTTATATCCGTTATATTTACAATCCATTCATTTACATATTTTCTCACTGTTTCTCCCTTTATACCTAACTGTATCGCTCTTCTTCCTATTGGATTGCCGTAAATATCCCTGTCCGGATCCCATTGACATCTTACTTCTGAATTTTCCAGTTTTTCTTTCCATTCTTCCTTAGATAAATCAGAAACTTCTCTAAAAGATGAAAGTACAGCATTTCTCACTATTTCATCAAATCCTTCTATTTTTCAAGTCTATTGCCAGTATTCTTTCCTGTCCTTGCTTAGTAGCCCAGCCACTTCGGTACATCATCCATAAGAATGATGGCTTTATCCAGGTCATTCTTGTAAGACTGAATTTACTTCCAAACTTTCCTAATTTTAAAGCCTCGTCTGCTATTTCATTATTATACGCCTGATAAACTCTTATTGTTTTATCATCAAATACAGCATAAATATTTCTTTCTTCTTCTTTTTCATAATTATTCCTTTCATTCAATATCCTTATTTGTAAAATCACATCTCTTCAACTGCTCCATTGCATGTTCTCTTATAGTCTCTTCTTCACTTTGTAATAATAATTCCAATTTCTCTTTCGCCTTAGGAGTATTTATATCTCCTAAAAGCAAAAACAACATTTTTCTCACTAATGCAAAATTATCATCCCATTGATATTTTTCAAAATTTGAAATTGCTAGTTCGTATATACAGTCTATTGTAGAAGGTAATTCTAGTTGCTGGAGATAAAAACACTATATCTTCGTGTTTTCCATGCCATTCTTCTTTTGTTAATTTGCATAAAATATCAACAAATTTTTCACTGTATAATTCGAACATGTAAATTGCTAAAAATTAAAATATATACGCTGTGTCTATTTTTTTCATTATATGCTTTTTCCAACTCTGTTTTTTTATACTCTATTCTTTCATCATCATTTTTAAAAATTCCTTTTGTAATTGTTGAAAAACTTTATTTGTTTTTTTATATTTTTTCCACATCAAATTTTTCCAATTTTTCAAGATTATTTTTTTCCATTTTTTTATTATTTCCTTTCTAAAATTGATTTCTTTTTATATTTTTTTATTAAATATTTCCAGTCCTTTTCCATCACCTAATGTTCTAGTTATTTGTTTTTCCTTCTTCTTTAAAAAGTACTTTTTATACAGTTCATTGTATTCTTTTTGTTGATAATTTTTTTCCGTTTTTCTCCTTTTTTTCATTACATATTTTTTTAATTTATTTCAATAAATTTGTCTAACATCTTATCTATTTGCTCTATGTTTTTGCTGCAAAGTGGTATTTTCATTATCATAATAAAAATAGAATTATTTTTTTCATCACTCACTCTATAAACTTCAAATAAAATCAAGCCCTCTTTTTATTTTTATAACTTTCAATATATTTAATTATACCACAACCTAATATTTAAAAATAAAGCTATTTTTGAACACTTCAATTTCTTTTTAAAATTACAAAAATTCAAAAAGTAAAAATCTTGTTTTTGTATTGTAAAATTATACCAAATATGTTACTATAAGATGTGAAAATTTAATAAATTGAAAGAGGTGTAAACATTTATGAATTACAGAAGTACTCGAGGTGGAAGCCACAATCATCGACATTTGCTGCATTACATGGACTTGCTAAAGATGGTGGTCTTTATATACCTGAAAATTTGCCTAATATAAAATTGACTTATAATGAATTGAAAAATTTATCTTATCAAGAATTGTCAGAAAAAAATTATCAAATTATTTTTGCAGAATTTACTGATGAAGAAATAAAAAAAGCTGTAAATAGTGCCTACAATAGTGAAACTTTTTACTGATGAAAGTATTGTTCCAGTTTATAAATTAAATGATAAAGTTAGTTTTGGTGAATTATTTCATGGGAGAACTTTAGCTTTTAAGATTTAGCTTTATCGCTTTTCCCTTATTTATTGCTTTTAAGTAAAGAAAAAAACAAAAAGAAGATAAAAAAATCTTGATTTTGGCTGCAACTTCTGGAGATACAGGAAAAGCTGCTTTAGAAGGATTTAAAGACGTTGATGGAATTAATATTGTTGTATTCTATCCAAAAAAATGGTGTTAGTCCCAATGCAAGAAGAACAAATGAGAAAACAATTGGGAAATAATGTTGATATCGTTGCAATTAATGGTAACTTTGATGATGCTCAAAAGTGCTATAAAAGTAATTTTTGGAAGTGAAGAATTTAAAAATATGCAAATGATCATAATGTTATGTTTTCAAGTGCAAACTCTATCAATATTGGTAGATTATTCCCTCAAGTAATTTACTATATTTCTGCTTATGTTAATTTAGTAAATTCTGGTACAATAAAAAGAAAAATGAAAGAATTTAATGTTGTTGTTCCAACTGGAAACTTTGGAAATATTTTAGCTGGATATATTGCTAAAAAAATTAGGTATTCCTATTAAAAAAATTCATTTCAGCTTCAAATAAAAAAATAAAGTATTGGCTGATTTCTTTCCAAACAGGAACATACAATAAAAATAGAGATTTCTATGCGACTAATTCTCCATCAATGGATATTTTGTTATCTTCTAACTTTGAAAGATACTTGTATTATGCAACTGGAGAAAATTCAGAAAGAGTTGCTGAATTAATCAATAATTTATTAACAACTGGGGTGTTAAAAATTTCTGATGAAGAATTAGCTAATATTCAAAAAGAATTTTTACGGTGAATTTGCAAACGAAGAAGAAACTGTTGCATCAATAAAAGAAATTTATGAAAAATATCATTACTTAATGGATCCTCATACTTCAGTAGCTTATTCAGTTTATGAAAAATTAGGAAATGATAAATTGGATAAAGATGTTCACACAGTAATTATGTCAACTGCACATCCATTTAAATTCCCTGCTCCTATTGCAAAAAGCTTTGGGTTTAGATGAAAATTTAGAACCTTATAGCATCTTGGATAAAGTTTCTGAAAATGACTGGAGTTGCATTCCCTGCAAAAGTTAGATGAAGTTAGAAAATCTGAAATTAGATTCTCAACAGTAATTGATAAAGCAGAAATACAAGATTATGTTAAAAAAATATATTGAAAAATTTAAAAATAATGTTTGTAAAATTAAAATTTTTGATACAATAACTCGTATGAATTTGAAATTTATCAAACTAATAAGTAAATCATAGTTATATAATCTTTGCTAATAGTTTTGTGTATGCTCTACTCACTCAATAACTCAGACTCATGTAAAGGTTATTCAGCTATAATTTCAGACTCTAATTTATAATTAATGATAAATTTTTCTAAATCATATATTATAATGAATCATATCGTAAATAAAAAAGGCTATGTCATTTTTGAAATAGTCTTTTTAATTTATTGGAATAATAAAAAAATATTTAAATTAGTTTTTTCCGTAATATGTCGTTTTTTTCAAAAATAAAGACTAGACTATTTGTAGAAAAAGATATAATATATGTAAACATAAATTTAGAAATATTTTAAATAAACCCTAATTTTTTTCCAAAAATATTTCTAAATTTTTAAATTATCGTGGTGACTGTCAAATTAAAGAAAATTTACAAATTGAAATTTTTTTCTTTGTTAAAAAGTTGTCATGTAACTAAAGAGTTATCTAAAATTTTTAGAAAAAAACTCTTTTTGTATATCAAGAACATTCAAAAATAAATAATTAAAAATTCAGAAAGTTCATTTTAAAAACCTTCTGAATTTTTTTATTTTTAGTATTTAGAATAATTTTTATGAATTAGAACCAAACTTCTGTTTGTACTCCAAATTGTACACCTTTATTATGTAATTTTCCATCTGAATCAATTCTTATATCTTTTTGTCTCCAAACCCATGTCCATAAGTTACGAAAGCTCTAATTTCAGGTCTTCCCCAGAAATTTTCTGCATCAAGTTTTAAAGTTGGAGCTACTGTTAATTTGAACAATCCACTGTCATAATTTGAATTTCCTTTATTAACTTTTACATAGTCTACTCCTGTTTCATATTGCATAGCAAAGTGTTGTGTAATAGGATTTACAAGTCTCATTCCTGCTGTTAACCATTGTTGCTTTTTGATTTTTAACTCCACCAAAGTTTTTGTCGTATCTATAACCTAATTCAGGCATAATTTGCCATCTGTCTGAAAGATTTGCTTGACCGTATGTCACTAAATTTATAGAATAAAGCATCTTTTCTAGTATCTCCCCAAGCAGTAGCACTTCCAAGACCACTTCCTGAACCAAGTCCAACACCACCTTGTAATACTACTTTAGAAGATCCTTTATCTTTCAATCCGTAAAAACCAGGTAAACTATAACTTACAGAACCTTGTGTTCCCCATTCAGTTATATCTTTATCTGTAGAATCTGATTTCATTGTGTGTCCTGCTAGTTCAAAAGCCCATGGACCTACTGAATATCTTGAATGAAGTGTGTATTCAGGATGATCGCTAGGATCGTTTGCAATTAATGCAACATCAGCTGCTCCAGAACCAAGTTTAATATTTTGAATTCCTGCACCTGTTCCTGAATAGTTTCTAATATAGTAGTCATTTATATGAATATCTTCTCTTGCATAATATCTTTTCCCTGCCCAATAAGTAGCTCCGTCATTTGGAGTTATATCAACATAAAATTGTCTAGTTTTTAAATGAATCGTTTTTCAGAACCTGGATTTGTTGAACTTCCTGAAGTCCATGTTTTTATATTCGTCTCCTGAACCTGATTTTGTTGAAAACATGTAGTGAACTGAACCTTTTGCTCCATTTACATCAAATTTTTTAACCAATTCTAATTCAGCGTAAGTATCATCTTCGTTACCTAATCTATATTTTTGAGCAAATCCTTCATCTTGAACTTTAAATGCATTTCCTTTGTCTCCATCTTGATTTATAAGTACACCTGCTCTTCCATAACCATGAAATTCAAATCCATCAGTTAATTTTGATATATCCAATGCTGGAGCTGCCGCTACTACTGGAGCAGGAACTTGTTTTTCAGCAATTTGTTTTTGTAATTCTTCTTTAGTTTCTCTTAATTCTTTTTCAAGTCTATCCACTCTTTCTTCAAGTGTTTCTGCATTCACTAATGTACACGCCAGTAAAAATGCTGTTATTGCTAATAGCAATCTTTTTCTCATAATAAAATCCTCCATTAATTATATTTTTTTATTTTCTTTGTTTTTGGTTGTTTGCCTATAAAGTACACCTTTATTTTTTTATTATTGTCAATACTTTATTAGAAAATTTTTATAAATTTTAATATTATATTTTTGTTAACTTTATACAGAATGTTTTTCAATGATATTCATGATTTTTTACTATTATTGGTACTACTGACGAAAGAAAATTCAGTTTAAAAACTAAAAAAATATGTTATAATTTTTTTATTGTTAGGAAATCTTATATTATTATAAGTGCTTCAGAAATTTTTAGTAAAGGAATGGAGAATTTATGAAAAAAATGAGAATTTCAGCTGTAAAAATTGTGGTGGAATTATGAATTATAACCCAAAATCACAAAATTTAAAATGCGAAAATTGTGGGAATGAAGTAGCACTACCAAAAATATTATCATTAAATAGACACGTTCTAGAAGATTATGAACGTCGATTAAAACAATTACCAGAAGAAAAAACAACCGTTATAGAATGCTCTTCGTGTGGAGCAACAATAGAATTAAGTAATGAAAAAGCTTCTGGAACTTGTCCTTATTGTGGTTCAAACGTTGTTGTGGCTGAAAAAATTATGTCGACTTTAGAACCAGATGGTTTAAAACCTTTTTTGGTTGAAAAAAAAGAAGTTGGAACTATTTTTTCTAAATGGATAAAAGGACGATGGTTTTGCACCAAATGCATTGAAAAAAATCTTTATCAAACAGGAAAAGTTATGAGAATTTATTTACCCTATTGGTCATTCGATAATTCAGCTTCTTGTGAATATTGGGCGGAAGGTGGTATCGATCATACTGAAGAATACGAAGAAGATGGTAAGACATATACAAGAACTGAAACTGATTGGTATCCTGTTCATGGACATATTGGAAATGATTTTTAAAGATGTTATTACTACGGGATCAAGGAGTTTAGAAAGACGATTATTACAAAAATTTAGGAGGATTTTATTTAGATAATACTATTAAATTTGATTCAGGATACTTAGCAGGATATAGCTCTGAAATTTTTTTAAAATACCAATGTATGAAGGTTATACAGTAGCGAAAAAGAATGATGACGAATACTCTTGAAGGAATGGTCAGTAGTGAAGTTTTAAGTAGATATGATCACGTTCGTAATATTAGTATGGATATCGACTGGTTTAATGAATATTATAGACTTTTTGATGTTACCAGTTTATTCAACATCCTATTTGTATAACAATCAGACATATCAAGTTATAATTAATGGAGAAAATGGAGCAATAACTGGTGAATATCCAAAATCAGCAGTAAAAAAATAACTCTTGCTATTTTTGGCAGGTATTTTTAGTTTTTATTAATAATTTATTATTATTTAAAACAACATTAATTTTTAAAATAAAAAAATGGAGGGAAAAAAACAATGGCAAATATTTTAACAAGATTCAAAGATATAATGGCAGCGAATATTAATTCGTTATTGGATAAGCGGAAGATCCAGAAAAAAATGATTGATCAATATTTGAGAAACATGGAGAAAAGATTTAGCAACTATAAAATCTGAGGCAGCAGCTGTTATTGCTGTAAAAAAATTCTGCTGAAAGAAAAGTTGAAGAATGTAAAGGTGAAATTGCTAAGATGGAATCGTATGCTAAAAAGGCTTTACAAGCTGGAAATGAAAGTGATGCGAGAATGTTTTTTTACAAAAAAACACTGAATTCAAAATTAGCTGATCTTGAAAAAGAACGTGAAACTGCTGTAGTTAATGCAGAAAAAAATGAAGGAAATGCATGATAAATTAGCAAGCGATATTCAAAAAAATTATCAGAAAAAAAGATCAGATATAAAAAGCTAAATTAAAAATGGCTCAAACAACTGAAAAAAATTAACTCTATGACTTCTACTTCAGGATTAAATGGTAATATTTCTGCATTTGAAAGAATGGAAGAAAAAGCAAATAGAATGCTTGATGAAGCCAATGCTAGAGCTGAATTAAGTACACCTAAAAAAAGACGAAGTTGAAGATTTGATGAAAAAAATATGATGAAAGTAGCGAGAAACTAAAAAAATTCTTCTGCTGTAGATGAAGAATTGGAAAAAAATGAAGAAAAGAATTGGGATTGTAATTTAAAATTTCAATAATTGTAAAGAAAGGAAAAATAGAATGGGATTATTTGGAAATCAATTAGCAAATGTTATTGAATGGTCTGAGTATAATGACGATACACTTTTTTTGGAAATGGTCTAACAACGAAATAAAAAGGATCAAAACTGATACTTAAACCTGGTCAAGACGCTATATTTTTTTATATAACGGAAAAAAATTGAAGGTGTCTTTGAAGACGATGGAGAATATGATATTCAATCAGACATCATACCATTTTTGTCTACTTTGAAAAGGATTTAAATTTGGATTCAATTCTGGATTAAGAGCTGAAGTAATTTTTCATAAATACTAAAGAGTTAACTTTAAAATGGGGAACAAAAAAATGCAATAAATATTCCAGCGGTTGGTCTTCCAGGCGGAATGCCAATCAGAGCTTTTGGAACTATGTCTTGTAAAGTTGACGATTATCAAATATTGATTGAAAAAAATTTCAGGAGTTCAAAAGACAATATAATATCGAGGATATTAAGGAAAGAGTAATGTCTATGCTTGATCAGTTGCTTATGAAAATGGATTGTTCGTGAAGGTAAAGATATGTTTAATCTTCAAGCAAATGCTCATGAAATTAGTTCTGGTATTCAATCAGATTTAGATTTAGAAATGAGAAAAAAATTGGTCTTTCTGTTACTAATTTTTGCTGTTTCTAGCTTTAATTATCCAGAAGAAATTAAGAAAATGCAAGAAAAAAAGCAGCTGCACAAAGCATGGTTGGCGATGTAAACAGATATACTCAAATGGCAATGGCTGATTCAATGGCTAATGGAAATACTAGCGGTGTCGCAAGTGATATGGCTCAAATACAGATGGGAATGATGATGGGACAACAAATGGTTAACCAAATGGGAGGAGCTCAACAATCATCACAACAATCAAATTCAAATACTTCAAATGAAATAGTACCTAAATTCTGTCCAAACTGTGGAACGAAAACAAATGGTGCAAAAATTCTGTCCAGAATGTGGTACAAAATTGATATAAATTTTTTTACTTATAACTTTAAATTTGCGTTAGATAAAAAAAATAAAAAAATTCGATAAACATTTTTTTACTGGAAAAATTAAATTAATTTTTAGCTTTCATTAACTTATGCATATCGAATTTTTGGGTTTGTGGGTGTGTAAAAAAATTTTTTTATGTAAATAGAACAATAAAGTACTGGATTTACTGGATTTATCTGTTAGTTTATACAAAAATTGCGGACATTCTCTTACATTGGAATCCTATTCAACTCTAATCCTGATTTTATATAACGTATACCAACTTGATCTATTATAAATTCTGTTTTTTTGATTTTTTTCTGACTTTCAATAAATACCTTAAGTTTAAAATAATTTATTCCATATATAAATGTATCTGAAGTTAATTTTGATTGCAAAATTTTCTTTATTTAATATATTTTTCTAAAGGTTCTTTAATAGAATATTCACAACTGTTAGTTTCGTTATCGCAATCTAACTCACCTATATTTTTATTTATTTCTATTGTTCCTATTTCTTTATTCTGATATATTATTTTTATATTCTTTAAAGAATATAAAGATCTTAAAGTTTTTAGCAAGTGATATTTTTTAAATTAGCATCATAATAAATACCAATACTACTAATCTTATTATTTGCATTAATTTCATAAGTTGTACCAGTGCCTGTCAACTCATAACGACTTTCTCCTTTATCTCTAACACAAAATAATACAAAAAAATAAACATAAAGATAAAATGATTGTGAATTTTAATATGTTTTTGTTCTTAACTATAACTCGAAAAAAAGTAGAGATAAAAAGCTCAACAAAATAATAATTATTAATATATTTTTCTAAATCAAAAATTTATCATTTTATTATCCCTGCCTTTTTTTAATCTATCTTCAAAAAAATTTTCTTATATAATTTCCCATTTTTTTTGAATTTTTTTAAATTTATAATGAAAGATAAAAACTAATAGTATCCAAAAACATACTTAATAAAAAAATTATATATTATTATATCAGTTATATTTTTCTTGATTATTTGATCCATATCCATATTTATTTAAAAAAAATCATTTGTTTTTTTAGATATTCGATATTTCCAAATTTTTTTCTATCTCTAATTTTTGTTAAATGAATCTAATATATAGGATTCTGAAATTTTATAATATATATTTTGTATATATTCTTTATTCAATACTGATATTAAAATTGAAAATATAAATATAAAAGAGTATGAAAAAAATCATTATTTACCTCCATTATTTCGAGAATTCTTAGTTCCAGGGTATACATACAAATTTGTATGTCCAGTAATAGATACATATGGATTTACAGGGTGTGTAAATATCTTTATAAAATTTTTACACACCCAAAATTTTAGATATATTTTTAATATTGATTTTATAATTATTATTAAAAATATTATTATTATTGTCCAAAGAAATATTCCCACGATTGCTACCTCTTTTTGGTTGTCCTATATCTCCTTCTCCATAAAGGTTTAAAAAAATTTTTTTGTGCTTTTTAAATACTTTTATTTTTTTCCAGGAAATTTATTTTTTTAATTTCTTCCTTTGTTAAGTTAAATTTAGCTTCGTTTTTCATTATCATAGTTTATAAAAAAATAACCTTTATATTTTTAATTCTTTTTTTTACAATCAAGATAAGCATATTTATCTGTTCCAACTTCTCCTATGAGATATTTATCTTCATAATCAGAAATTTTTACAACAATACAGCTATTGTAAGTTTTCTTTATTTACTATTTTTTTAAAAAAATTGAACTTGAGTTATTGCCCCATCCAAAATTACTTAATATATAATATTTGTTTATGTACATATAAGTATTTCGAATATATTCTTCTCCTATTATAATATAAGTGTAAAGAATACCAAACACTAAAATAAACAAAAAAAGATATTTACTGTTTTTTATCATTTTTACCTCTTTTCTTAGCTGCTCTTTTTCATATCTTTCTAAAAAAATGATTGTATTCCCAAGGATCTATTTTATTTATGTTATTAATTTCATTATTTTTACTTATATTCATGGAATTTTTTTATTTCATTTTTTTATTTTTTTGTTGGAGATTTCCCTTTTACTAAATATCTTAATTCTTCAGGAAATAGGTTATGCTTTTCATAGTCACTCATTAAACCATATTCATTTCCTCCAGCTTCAAATGGAAATGGAATTCCCTCTAGTAAATCATAAGGTTTTGAAAAAAATTATCTGCTATTCTCGTGTATCTAGTTATCATTACAAACTGTTCTCATTTGTTATTTGGTTTAGAAACTACAATTTTAATATGTCCTACTATAGTTGCTCCTCTAAAAGTTATGTTTAACCCACGAGCATCAGTAAATATTTGTCCTATTTCCAATCTAGTTTTTTAAATGCATTATTTCACTTTGAGAAACAAAATTTTCAGAAAATCTCTTATTATTTACATAAAAAGTTCCTGGTCCTCCACCATGAAATAATCCAATATCATATCCTACATTTTCCCCAAAATCAACTTTACTATAATCTTTGACCTTAACTATTTCCTTGATTATTAGCCTATCCTACAACAGAACTTTTTACCTGCTTATTTTTTTAGTACAACTATTAAAAAAATTCTTGATTTACACCAATATTCTTTTTGGAAATTCATTTTCAAATAATATTTTTTTAAAGTGTTAATCAATTTTTCTTCATCTTCAGAAAGACTGATATCTTTTTTTATGCAATATTTTTATTAGGAGTGAATATTGTATATTCAAAATTATAATCTGGAACCCAATAATAACCTTCTTCTTGCTTTATTGAATCAATTTTTTTCTATAATTTTTAAATATTTCATTATTTTTTTAGATATTTTTTTCTTATTTCAAAATTATTATAATGTAATTCAAGGAGACTTTTATTGTCTTCAATTTCCCATTTTTCCAAACAAAATATTACTTTCTTTATCTTTATCTATTATACAAGTTGGATATAAATTCATATAATATTTTTCTATGTCTAATGAAAAAATTTAATACTTTTTGATTTTTGACTCTTCATCTAAATTATTTAAACAATGAATTTCTGGATAATTATTTTTTTCCTAAAATATATCTGAGCTTTTTTTCAACATAATTTTTTTAGATTTTTAAAAACGAAATCATACGAATAATATGTAGTATAATGATTATATACATTATGAATAAAAAGTATTTGTTTTTTTCCATCATAATATAATGGTACATTATCTGTTGTTAGATTTTTTTAAACAATCTTCATTATCTGGACTGCAAAAAAATCTGATTGATTATTGTTTTCATCATAAGAATAATCAGGTATTCTGCCAAATATTTTTTTATTTCTTTTACAATACATAATATTTATTGATAATATTATTAATAAAATAACTCTTCTCATTTTTTTATCTCCGCATCATGTGATATTCTTCTATTCATTCCTCTTTTTTTCTCTAAATAAATTTTTCATTAAATTTTTCGCATAAGATCAGGTCTATTTTTTTATAACATTTCCAATAGTTGCAGCTTCCTCTCCATCATAACAAAAACCATTAGGACACTTATTCTTATATTCTAATATTTTGTTATTTAAATCTTCAAAATTTTTTTATCTAAATTAGCTTTAAAGTTTTCTATTGTTGTTACTTTATTAGTTACTACTTCTATAATTGGTATTTCAAAAACTTTATGTTCTGCTTCTAACCACTTTGGACTTTCTTCCCATTTTGTATTTTTCTTCTTTATCTTGTACCAATACTAATCTTTTTATTATCTATTCAAAAAGAGAATAATTTTTTTATTCTTAAAATTTCTATTTCAGAAATTTCGATTCTTATCTTTTTCAATAAAATGGTAATTTTCATTTAATGTATTTAATTCTAAAAATTCTATTGTTCAATATTTTTTCAATAATTCCTACTTTAGTTTCAGAAAATTTTTTTATTATCTATAAAAAAATTATAAATTTAAAATTCAAACAAATTTCAAGAAGAAATAATAATGTAATATCTTTTTATATTTTTGAATATATTTATTTATACTATTGTATCTTATATTTTTCTTCTTTGTATAATTCGGATATTTCTTCAATATCCTCTTTTTTTAATATTAATATTCGACTATCTTCCGAAAAATTCTACAATTTCTTTAAAAATAATAATTTCTTTCCTATCAAACAATATATTACCAATATATATATTATTTGAATATAACTTAATTATATTTAATGGAACATTTTTATTAATCTTATCATTAGTATCTATTTGTATTTCTTCTATATAATGTTCATCAAAAAAATTTCAGTAGATATTATTTTAAGTTCATCATTTAATATTTCAAAATAGTAATATTTTTTTCAATCTTTTTTTGTTAAATATCCTTTTTCTATATCATCATTTTTTCAATTTTAATGTCACTATACACTTTTTTTCTATTATTTTTTTGACATACATCATTAAACGAATTTATTTTATTATCTTTTAAAAAAAGAAAAAAAGATTCTATATAATTTTTTTATTTTCTAATTTTTCAATATAATCGCTTTTTAAAATAACTCTTTTTATTTCACTTATTAAAAACTTTTATACCTTCTTTTTTTATTATTTGAATCATAAGAATCCAAAAATAAGTAATTACCTGAAATTTTTAATATTTTTCCAATTGAAATTACATCATCCTCTAAATGATAAATTCCAATTTTACTTTTTATATTTTTTTAAAAAAATTCAATCATTATTTTTTTCTTACCTCCTCTTTGTATCCATCCTTTTTTTCTTTTTTCTTTTCTCCACCTTGATCTCTTTGTTTTCTAGCCTTCCCTTTTTCATGCTTATTTTTTTGTATTTTTTTATCTTCTGAAATTTTTGTATGTTCCGCCTTATATACATTACTAATTTTTTTAACTATCCAAGCTCCACCATTCCAAATCCATTTTAATCCATCACCAGCCTTATTTAATAAATATTGTGCATTTTTTTGTGCAGTTTTTTTAAATCAGGATATGATCCTATAGTCTTTCCATTTTGTTGTACTATATATGATCCAGCTATATATACAATTGTTACTCCTGCTACTATAATAAGTGCATCATCTGCAACTGCAATATTACCCACATTCTCCCCAAAATCAACATTGGAATAATCCTTCCCATCTGATTGAATACTAATAGTTTCGTTATCATCCTTGTATTTCTCAGCAAAATATTCATTTGAAGCCCTTCCTGTACTTTCAAGCCCTTTTTCATCTGTTCCTGTCTTTCTCTGTCTGCCTTCAACTTTTCCTATTACATGGCTTCCTTCTTCAACTATTGTTCCGATAAGTCCAGCCTTTGTCATATTTTTTGAATCTTGTGCATTGATTATTATTGTTTTAACTCCATAATCATCAACATATGCTGTTCCTGTTTTTGGCTTTCCTTTCTCATCTAATAATTGTGGAGAATTTTTAGGATCTGAAAATATGATGTTTATGTCATATCCTAAATCCTTATAGGCATCCTTGAAGGTATCTGCTATCTCATTTCCACACCTTGCTTTTAAACCTCTATTTATAAACAGATTCCACTTTTTTTATGTTCAGACTATTAAATATTTCTATAACTATATTTTTAACAAATAGAAAACTAGTTTTTCAATTTATTTGTCCAAGATTTTGGGTATACTCCAGTATTTTCTAAAATTTCTTTTTCAATTTTTAATTTTTGTGCATGATATTTCTTAGGGTTTTTTTAAACTTAAATCAGATATTTTTCCCATACTCTTCAAATTTTTTTATAAGATTTTTTTATCAAATCTTTTTTTCAACCACAGCTTTAGCTAATATTCCTAACATTTTTATTCGGATTTTTCTACAACTCCATTTAAGTATTTTTATAGGATCATTAAAAAAATGAAAAAAATAATCTATAAAATATAATTGTAGTTATTATTAAAAACAACAATAATATAATAATAACTCCATCCGATTTTTTAATCGTTTTTTTCTTAAATAATAAATAATTTTTTTCTTATAAAATATATTTCAATTAATAGTAAGAAAAAAAATAGATAAAAATTAAATAATTTTTATTTTTTTAGTAACGAGATAATCTACTCGAAAAAAATTTCTGAAATATTATATAAAATAAATAGGCAAAACTACACTTTTTAATGCCATTTTTTATCATCCTTTGTCATTTTTTATTTACCACTTTTCCATAAATTTTTTTATTTCAGGTAATAATTCAACTCTTCTTGGTTTAACATAATAATCTGGATTTCTGGTTTTTTTGATAATTATTTCCACACCTTGCTTTTAAACCTCTATTTATAAGCAGATTCCACTTTTTCTGTTCAGACTATTAAATATTTCTATAACTATATTTTTAACAGAAAAAAATTTTTTTAGCCATAACAAAAAAACCTCCAAATATTACATAGTTGTTTTTACTATATACTATATTTTGAGTTTACACAAAATTCTGTACACTCTCGTATAGAATTATAGGCACTCTTTTAATAGAACACTTACCAAAAAAATTTTTTTATAAAAATTAAAAATTTTATTGTAAAAAAATTATCTAAAAATTTTTTTGAATTTAATTTATAATAATCATTAATATTTTTTTAAATTCTGAATAGAATCATTTATTACTTTATATTCGTATTCAGAAATTTCTCTGTTTTCCTTTAAATTATCTAAATCTAACAAATACGAACCATATTTGCTTTGTATTATTACATAATCAGAATTTTTTTATTTTTAAAAACAGGTAATTCTTCATTCCATTCAAAAGTCTCATTTAAATTTCTTAATATCATCAAAATTTTTTTCTTATATTATTTGTATTATTTAAAAATTTCTTTGTTTTTCAATTTTAAAGAGTTTCGCTCACTAAAAAAATTTTTTTATATAATTTATCATTTACAGTATATAAATTGTGATTAATCTCTCTTTCTGAAATTTCAAATTCTTCTAAAAAGAGTTTCTAATTTTTCTATTTGGTATTTTTAACATTTATATTTGAATTTTTAAGATAATCAGGAAAAAAATCCAAATGTTGTAATACTTCCTTTTGTTCTTTGTTATTTTTAATCTTATCATCTTTAGGATTTTTCTAATTTTTATTTCCCAACTAAACAAATTTTCTAATAATAATAAATACAATATTAATATAAAAAGTTTCATTCTATTCCTCCTGAAAATCCCGTTATAAGGTCCTCATTAAAGGTAAACCATGTTCTTTTCTAAGATCGTTTTCAGTTTGGAGTGTCCCCAAAAATTTAGACTATTTTTTTAAGCAATTTTTTTGTTTCCTTTCTTTATGGCTTTCTTCGTATTCATTTGGACTTATAAATTCTATTTTACTGTGTATTCTGCTATTATTATACCATATTTCTATATATTCGTACATTCTAGTTCTTAAATTTTTCAAATTTTTTTCATTATGTACATATTCTTTTTTTCAATGTTGCATAGCATGGAATGATTCTATACAGGCATTATCATAAGGATTCCCTTTTTTTCTACTATAAGATATGCTTATGCCTTTTTTTCTGCACAAAAATTTACGATATTCTTTACTCATATACTGGCTTCCTCTATCTGTATGTATTATTAGATTAATTGTATCTCCTCTTTTATATATCGCCATTTTTTTAAGGTGTCCATCACTAATTTTATATCCATAAATTTTTCCAACCTTATGTGATATTATTCTTCTGCTGTGCAAATCCATTATACTTGATAAATAGCACCATCCGTCCTTTTTTTGTCCAAATATATGTTATATCACTTACCCATTTTCTAATGATTTTTTTGTTCTTCCTTCTTCTAGCAATTCTAAAATTAACATTTTAAATTCATCGGTTTTAGGTACATTCAAAAAAATAAAAAAATTCGATAAACATTTTTTTACTAGAAAATTAAATTAATTTTAGCTTTCAGTAACTTATGCATATCGAATTTTTTTATTATTATTTTTATTTAACAAAAAGATAGTAAGAAGTCTTCGACTTCTATAAGCGGGAGATGAATTGCTTTTTTTGTAAAAAAATTGAAAAAAAGGATACTCTTATGATACAATTTTTTTGTATAAAAATGATCGAAATCTAGAAATAATTAAAAAAATAATATTCAAAAATCAAAAGGAGGTGTAATTTTCATGAAATATAATTTAGCATTCAAATATAGAATTTATCCAAATAAAGATCAAGAATTATTGATAAACAAGACTTTTGGATGTGTTCGTTTTGTTTACAATACGATTTTTGTATACTGCAAATAAAATTTATGAAGAAACTGGGAAAAAAATAAAAATAATTACACCTGCCAGTTTGAAAAAGTGAAAATCAATTTTTTTGAAAGAAGTAGACAGTCTGGCACTTTCAAATGCTCAATTGAATGTAAAACGATCGTTTACGAATTTCTTTTCAGAAAGAGACAAAAGTTTCCAAGGTTCAAATCTAAAAAAAGAATAATGTTAAAAGTTATACGACAAATTGTGTGAATAATTCGATACGAATTGAGGAAAATAAATATTTGATTTTTACCAAAATTGAAAAAGAGTGAAAATTGAAATATCATAGAGAAATACCGAAAGAATTATAGAGATAAAGTCAGTAACATTGACAAACAGTAATGGAAATTACTATGTTTCTATTTTGACAGAATTTGAAAAAAAGAAATTCAAAAAAAGTAGCTAGTAATAATGATAAAGTAATTGGACTTGATTTTTCAATGTCTGAATTATTTGTCAGTTCTGAAAACCAAAGAGCTGATTATCCAAAGATATTTTTAGGATATTGAAGAAAAAAATTGAAGAAATTACAGAAATCATTATCGAGAAAAAGTAAAGAGTTTTCTAAAAAAATTGGTATAAACAAAAAAAGCAAAAAAATATCAAAAATTACATGAGTATATCAAAAAAATTGTCGAAGAGATTTTTTTGCATAAATTATCGAAAAAAATTGTCTGAAAGAACATAATGCTGTGATTGTTGAGGATTTGAATATGAAAGGGATGAGCCAGGCATTAAATTTTTGGGAAAAAGTGTAGGAGATAATGGGATGGGGAATGTTTTTGAGAATGCTTGAGTATAAACTGATGTTTTTTTAGGAAAGCAATTTTTTTGAAGATAGATAAGTGGTTTCCATCGTCGAAAAACTTGCAGTAAATGTGGAAATATTAAAGAGGAACTGAAATTATCAGAAAGAAGTTATAAATGTGAGTGCTGTGGAATTGAGATTGATAGAGATTACAATGCAGCACTGAATATAAAAAGATGTTGGAAAAAGAAATGTTGAAATATTAGGAAAATAAAAAAAAAGACAGGGTAGGGAACTGTCCGAAGAGCTTAGTAAATATATTTGGCTAGCAAAAAGCAGATACTTCCCAAGAAGCTCCCGCTTCTAAAAGCGGGAGTAGTTCACTTAATCAGTTCTCAACGCTTCCATCGGTTCCAATGCAGCAGCCTTTTTAGCTGGATAAACTCCAAATACTAAACCTATCATTGTTGAAACGAAATATACATACAAATACTATTACAGGGCTTAATATTGGTGTTGTTTTTTATAAAAATTCCTATTAATAAAAGCTAGTAAATATCCGATAATTACTCCAACTATTCCTCCAAAAAAATGTTAAAATTACAGCTTCTATCAAAAATTGTATAAGAATATGAATCGTTTTTTTGCTCCAATTGCTTTTTCTTAAACCAACTTCTCTAATTCTCTCTGTAACACTTACAAGCATTATATTCATAACCCCAATTCCGCCTACAAAAAGTGAAATAGCAGCTACTCCACTTATAAAAAAAGTGAAAGCATATTAAGAATATTGTTAAATTCATCTAATCCTTGACTTGTTGAATTTCACGCTATAAGTATCAGTTTCACTTCCACGAGTTTTTCATTTTTTTCTTTTACGATTTCCATTACTCTGCTCATCTCATTAGCATCTGTAGCTTTTTACTTGTAATGCAGTAAATTTATCTTGCTCATTTCCTTCCAGATAATTTAAATAATTGTTTGGCAAAAAGGCCCATCGAGGGCATCTGATCTCCACCTCCCATGCTGGAATATGGATTTTTTTAAATACTCCTACAATCGTAACTGTTTCACTATTCTTTCTAAAAATTTAATGTCAATTTTTTTCCCTATTGGATTTTTCATCAGGAAACATTTGATCTGCTGTTGTATTATCAATTATAACGTATCTTCCATCTTTTCTGTATTCATTTGGTAAGAACTTTCTTCCTTTTACTATCGTATAATTTGACATCTTAAAATAATCTTCTGTCACTCCAGTTCCCTGTAAACATTTTATCAGAACCATCGTTTGTAGATAATCTTGCAAAAAGTGCTAGATGTAGGCGTTACAGCTTCGACTCCTTCCATATTCTTCAATTCTGCAATATCTTTTTGTGTCAATAAATCCTGCGATTTATAAGTTTGACCTGGTGAAGTATCAATTGATATTTCAAAGTTTGATACTCCCAGTTTATTCAAATCTCCAGTGATATTTTCTTTAACTCCTGCTCCAAGCGATGACATCATTACAACAGAAGATATCCCAATTATTATTCCTAGCATTGTCAAAAAGGAACGCACTTTATAGCTAAATAAATTTGATACTGATAATTTTTAATAATTCCATAAAATCCATTTCTACTACACTCCTCTCCTATGCTGAACAATCTCATCTTCTTCTATAACGCCATCTTTTAATCTAATAATTCTCTTACAATGTTCTGCCACATCTTCCTCATGCGTAACCATTACAATTGTTGTTCCACTATCATTAAGTTTCTTAAAAAAATTTCCAAAACTTCTTCTCCAGATTTTTGAATCCAAATTTCCAGTTGGCTCATCTGCCAAAAAGAATTTTTTTGGATTATTAATTATCGCCCTTGCAATCGCAACTCTTTGCCTTTGACCTCCAGACATTTCGTTTGGCTTATGATGAAATTCTTTCTCCCAAGCCCCCACACTTTCTAGTGCTTCTGTTGCTCTTTTTATACGTTCAGCCTTTTTTTCACTCCTGCATAAAGTGCTGGAAGAGCCCACATTTTCAACTGCTGTCATTTTTTTGGTAATAAATTAAAAGTTTGAAATACAAAACCTATCTTTTTATTTCTTACTTCAGCAAGTGCATCCCTTTTATCGTTGAAACATCTTGACCATCTAAAATATAAAGTTCCAGATGTAAGACTATCAAGACATCCTAAAAATATTCATAAGCGTTGATTTACCACTTCCAGAAGGCCCCATAAAAGCAACATATTCTCCTTCCTTAACCTCCAGATTCAATCCTTTTTAAAAACCTTTAATTCTATATTCCCGTTTTTATATATTTTTCACAATATCGCTTACTTTTTATCATATAAATCTTCCTAAATTCAAAAATAATTTTTAAAAACTATCTTGGTGGTCCTCCAGGTCCTCCTCCTTGTCTTAGTTTATCATCTTTTTTTCATTTTTTTGTGGATTTTTCATCTTTATGTTTTTTTGGATCAGCAATTTTTTTATCTTTTGACCATCTTTAAGTGCCTCATCCGCAACAGTAATTACTTTTTCTCCTAACGATACTCCAGAAGTTATTTCATAATAAGAATCATCATTTAATCCTACTTTTTACTTCTCTTTTCGAAACTTTATTACCTTTCCCTACAACAAAAACATAATATTTACCATTTTCATTAATAACAGAACTATATGGCAATTTTGTCACATTTTTACTCTCTTTATAAAAAATCGTTGCTTTTATCGTAACACCTGGCTTTCAATCCTTTAGTTTCATTCATTTTGATTTTTCACAACTGTATCACTTTCATCAAGTGATGAATTTTTTTAGCTACTCCAGAAATTTGTGACACGTATCCCTCTAATTTTTTTCTCCATCAGGTAAAACATCCGATGTAATCTCTACTCTTTGACCTACTTCTACATTTTTTACTTCTGTATCTGACAAACTCACTTCCACTCTCATATTTTGCGAATCTGATACCTTAAATAAAGTTGTCTCTGTATTTACTTTATAGTTTTCATCAGCCGTCATTTCTGTAATAACACCATCTACTGGACTTGTTATCTCATTTTTTATTAATGCCAAGTCTTCTTTCAATGTTGCTAATTCTAATTTTCGCAGTTTTTTTAGAGATGTTCTCGCATCCTCAATATTAGCTCTTTGCTCACTGTCAACATTATCTAAATCCAATCTAGAATTTCTCAGAGCCTTTCTCGCATCATCCACATTAACTCTAGTTTCTCCACCAACCTTATACAGTTCTTCAGCATTATGCAAATCCCTTGATTTTTGCTGAATTGCTAAACTTTGGGATTCTTTTTTTCTTCTGAGCGCACTTTGAGCATCAGCTAGATTTCGTTCATATTTTTTTGTATCTCTAAATTTTTTTCATTTGTATTCTTCTCAAAGTTTCATTCTTATCAACTGGATAAAACGTTACAACAACATCTCCCTTTTTGACATTATCCCCTTCTTTAAAAAAATACTTTTACTAACTCTTTGACTTGCCGTCGTATAAACAGACATTACATTGTCTGACACAACTTGCCCTGTTTTTTTGATACCGATAATGAAATATCTCCAGATTGCACAGTTGTAACTTCATATTCAGATTCATTATCTTTCTTTCCACAAGACACCATCATAATCATCATAGTCAACATTATCAAAAATTTTTATAAAAAAATTATTTTTTTATCTCTAGAATTTTTTTCTCCTCGTTTCAATCATCTTGGCTATTCCAGAAATTTGTGTATTCATTTCCACAACATCACCACTTTCTTATTTCTTAAATTTTTTTATATTCCAATTTTTACTTATAATATTTTATTTTTTTCGTAAATGCCGCCAATTCATTTTTTAGCCGTTTCATAATCAATTACAGCCTTTTTTTATAATTATTTCGTTTTTTTCTACATAATTTGAATAAGTATCAACTCCCAATTCATATCTTTTCGCATAAATTTCATACTCTTTCTTCTTAATATTCATCGTATTTTCTGCAGTTAATTCATTCGTCTGATAAGTTGTATAAGTTATCATCTGTTGTCCAACATTTGATACCAATTCATTTTTCTTCTGTTCATACTGTAATTCTAATTTTTTTCTTTTTCATTTTTCAAATCTTCAATCGTATCGTTATATCTTTTTAAAAGTTTTAGAAACAGAAAGTCCCGCAACAACCGAATGATCCTTTAATGAATAACCCAAATCTCCTGTTAATTTTGGATATTTATAATCAATATTCTCTTTTTTTAATTTGCTCTTCATTAAGTTTCGTATTTAATTCTATTGCTTCTGCTTCTGATAATCTAAGCTCATAAAAAGTCTTCTTTTTTTCAATTCCTCCCTCTTCAAATCATCCAATTTTTTTCTTTTTTCAGGCAATTTAACATTGTAAATCATAAACTGCTCTCCCAAAATCTTCAATTCTCTACCCAAGATTATCATACTTCAACTGCGAATTTTTCATACTCTGTTTTTTGCCAACTCATAGTCATATTGAGATGCCGTTCCAACCTCATATTTCTTAGTTTGAATCGCATAATCTTTTTTTGTATCATCCACCGTAAGTGCTTCCTGCTCAATCTCCTTCTGCTTATTTTTTTATAATTTTTATACAAATCAATCAAATCACGGATCTCTCCATTTTTTTAGTAGTTTCATTTGTAATTTTTTTGAATATCACGAGAAATTTGATTTGTTTTTTTATTATAACTATTATCACTATATCCAAAATAATCATTCAAAGTTTTAGAAATTCCAATTTTATTTTTCTGTAAGTTCCTTAGTCCTAAAATTATAACTATTTTTTTATAATAAAAAAATTTCCATACTTCACATTATTATCCATCGTCAATCCATTAGCCTGACCATACAAAGAATAATTCTCATCTGAATTTACACTGACTTCATTCCAATCACCATTTTTCAAAAGCTTTTTCTTTAATATCATACTTTTTCATATTTTTTTCTCATTTATTTTTTTGTAGTATATGAATTTTTTTCATATTCTGCAATTAAGTCATCTACACTGACTGCAAAACTCCTCAGTCCTAAAATAAATGAAACAAATAAAACTTGAAACTTTCTATTTATTTTTTTACCATTTACTCTCCTTTCTTTTTGGTTACTTATCTTTTCTCAGATTTAAGTTAAAAGATTATAACATTTTTTTGTCTTATTTTTACCATTTATTTTTGACAAAAATTGTGTTTTTTTCTATCGCTTATATTTTTAAAAAATAAAAGATAGAAATATCTAACCTTTCTATCTCTATTCGTATAAATTTACCAATATATTAAAATTCATCTTTATAAAAAAATATAAATCTAATTTCTTAATAAATAAAAAAATTTTAACTTTCTTTTTAAATTCTATAAAATTAAAAGAAATTATCTTCTTCTTCCCCCGAACAACTTCAAATCCCTTTTCATAAGAATATCCACAATTCACAACCACCAATTCCTCATAATCATTTACTTTTAATCTTTTCAATCTCATTCTTTTTACTTTTTCTCCAATTTTTCTATATTCAAAATCAGGAATCGTCACTTTAAATTTATTCAATTCTCCCCTAGCTTCTATTTTTCCTTATTCGCAATTTTTTTCTTGTTGTCTTCTGATAATCCTTTCATTTTTTTCTCTTAAAAATCTCAATATTTCTATTTATTTCTTCAAAATTCTCTTCGTAAATTATTCTTGGAATCACATCATACGAAGCAATATTTCTAAATATTCTTTGAACTTCAGATTTTCGTTTTTTCATACTCAACAACATACTCTTTTTAAATATTTTTATATTATCCGTCACTTTATTAAAATATTTTTGTATCTTTTAAACTTTCATAAGAATAAACACTATTAATCAAATCTAATTTCTGAACTTCAGAAATAATTCCATCAACTTTTTAATAGTACACTTTTAGATTTTTCATGAATTTCTTTATCTATAATAGCTTTCGCTCCTTTAATTCCAGAACATTCTTTTTATAAAAAAACAAAGCAATTATATCCTTCATCAACTTTTTTCCCTATTACGAAAAACATCTCCCCATTCTCTGAAAAAAAGCCCATTCAAATCTGACAATTCTGTAATCAAAATATCAAAATCTAAATCAAGAGAAGCTTCTAAAACTTGAGTTCCAATCCAAACCCCATTTTCTTGAAATCCCTCTTTTTCTCTTTTTATTTTTTAACATCTTTCTCTAAATCTCTTTGGATTTCGCAAATTTCAGTGATTTCCTTTTCTTTATTTGTCCGATCTCTTTTTATAAATCTACTATGTATCAAATTCAATTCCTCTTTTGGAATATCCAAATTTTCATAAATCTCTTTTTGCTTTTTTTAACTGTATTACAAATAACCAAAATTTTATTATTTCTATATTTTTCCTTTTTATAAATTCTGCATTTATACTTTTCTTCCATCACTTTTTAAACTATGTCTCTTTCTTATCATTCGTAAACGGTTCTGTCGTAACAAATTTTACACCTTCTTTTTTTCAAGCAAATAAGTAACAATCCCAGGAAGAGTCGCAGTCATTATCACAAATTTTTCCTCCAAAATCAGTAATATACTTTTCAACCCATAAATCAAATAAGCCAACAAATCAGCTGAATACATTTGAATTTCATCAATAACTACCTTTAGAATAAGACAATGTCGCTACCTTCAACTCAAATCCTGGAGCTCTAAACACAAAATCAAATAATTGGTCTATTGTACAAATTGTAAGTGGAAGTGAAAAGTTGCTTCGTTCTATTTCATATATTCCGATAATTCTTCATTTTTTTAGTAATTTATTTTTCTTTAGAATTTTTTTCTGTATAATATTCTCTAAAAATCAGAATGAAACAAACCAATTCTCTTTTCTACATTTTCTCTTACAATATTTTTTCACAACCCTGTCATAAATTGCATTAATTGCCACTCTCAAAGGCAATGTAAAAAAATCCCTATTATTTCCTATCCAAAGTAATCCAGCCTCTGTTTTTCCATATCCCTGTCTGCGCCACAACTACCACATTCTCATCTTTATGCTGTTTCATAAATTTCTGCAAAAGCATTCCAGTCATTTTTTTAGGATTGTCCTTTCTCAATACATCTTCCAAAAAATTTTTTTCCATCTCAATTTCTAAAAAAATCATTTTTTTCTTCAATATTCGTATACGAACTTGCTGCATAATCTATTTTATTTAACAATCCTTTTAACATGACATATTTCTTAAAAAAATTTCAAGAGCTTCTTCTTTTTTTCGTGTACATTTTTTTCTGAATAAATTCTGTCATTTAATTTATAATATTTCTTACTCAATTTTTTTATTTTTAAAATTGTTATCTTCTCTTTTGAAAAATCGAATATTTTTTTATTTCTCCATAAATTTTTTTAATAATCTCAAAATAAATATTCTCCAAACTATTCAATTCTGTTTCAAAATCAATAAGTTCAAACTCCATTTTTCTTTATTTCTTCCTTAAAATCTTCATCTTCTATTTCAGAAATATCTCTTTCATGATGCAATGCAACAGAATATGCCAAAATCTTTATATCCTCTTTATCAAAATTTTCTTTCAATAATTCGTTACTATTAATAAATGCTGTACTCAAAGATACCATGTGGGATTTCATTCTTTTTTAAATCAATCTCATATTTTTCTTTTTAAAAAGATTCTTTCGTTTTTTTCATTTGAAACTTTATATTGAAATTTTTGCATTGATTTTTCCTAAATCATGATAAATACAAACTAAAAAGTAATAATCTTTTATCAACTTTTATATTCGGATACAACTCTATTAATTTTTCAAAATTCTGTATTAATTTTTGTATGCTCAACTACTGTTTCCCCATTAGACTTAGCTAAAAAAATATTTCCCATCTAAAAATTCCCTCTCTTCTGACATTTTAAATCACATTTTCACAAAAATACAACATCATTTTCTTCATCAACAGGAACTATTTCTCCTTCTAAAGCTGTAATATTTGAAGAATAAATTACTTCTTCCTTATTCCAAATTCTTATCATTTTAGGTGATTTCTTATTCCCAATATTTTTCAGAAACATAATTTTTAGTTAATTCATATCTTGTTCCAAAAATTCTTGAATTTCCCACTTCTACCGAAGAATCAGAAATAAAAATTTACTGGAATATATGCAAAAAAATATCCTTTTTAAGCTCGATATCCTCTTCCAATTCTTTTTTAATTTCTACAATTTTAACTTCATCAATTACAACAATATCCTCTCTTCTCCCCAAACTTGGATACTCTCTTGGATATTTAAAAAGCCGCAAAAAAATTAAATTTAAAAAAATTCTTCAGATTGATTTTTCTGGAATAATATGAATTATTAAATTTACATCCACTAATAATTCCGTTGTTGCAACTCCTCTATTCACACCCAATCCATTCACATCAATCTGATGTCTTCCTTTTTCAAAAAGAATTTCCATTTTTAAACTCATATCTTGTATATAAATCATTAACTTTTTGAAAAAAATAATTTCCACTAATACTTATTTTTCATCGGATGATACTCTTTAAAATCACAAAGCGAATGAACCATACCGATAACTGTCGAATAAGGAGGAAGAGGATAAGTTTCTTTTAGCTGAAAACTGGTTGCAACTTTATAATTTGCCATATTTTTGATATAATCTTAATTTTATTGCTTTCATAAAGATTTTTTTAGTGCATGACAATTTTAATTTATTTTTTTAAAATTTCAAACACTTTTCCCTCCCTTTTTTTCCTATTTTTGTATAATATTCGTCAATTTTATTTTTTTCAACTGTTTAAAAAAATTCTGGAACATTTAAAAACTTTAATATTTTTTTAGCTAATTCTGTTTCAATTTCTGTATCATTTTTCAAATTGTTCTTTTCACAATTCCAGCAGCAGTATCATTTTCAATAAAATCATAAATTCCACTTATCAATTTTTTCAACCAAAATTTTATTATTTCTCACATCAACCACATTTTTCAAAAAAATGGATTTTTTTATATCATAAACTCCACCAATTATAAATAATGGTTTCAAGTCTTCTCTTCTTCCACGAATATCTCTATAAAGTAACGAAATTGTATCCAATAATTTATTTACTCTTCTAGCTTTTTTTCTTCATTTTTCTATTTCAATTTCATCTAATTCATCAATACCTATTTTTATCTAAATCAATCGTAACAGTATATTTATAATACGACTTATGAATTTCAGCCTGTGCAATATTTGGAAAAAAACCTTTTCATTTCTATCAATTCTGTCCACTAACCCTTTATTAGTCAAAAATTCCAAATCTCCCTTTAAATGTTTCTAACGAAACTGCGTTAGAAAGTCTAACTATCGCTGATCTATTTTTTTAGAATTATCACCTTTAATAGTTTTCATATACCCAAAAATCCAATTCTGGATAATCTTTTATCGTAGTCTCTGCAGAAAAACTGAATAACTTTTTTTATCTCCACTACCTTCTGCTTTCACATTCGCTTTATTCTCATCCAATTGTTCAACAATATTATATCTAATAGCCTGTCTTGAAATATATGTATACTGTTCTCCTCTATTTCTCGATATTTTTCTTCAACGTAGCAACATTTCCAATTCCTTCACCATAATTTGCACTTTCTGCTAAAAAATTGCTGTAAAATGTCAATCCTTTTTATCCATAATTTATTCATCTCCCTTTGTCATATTTTTTTCTTCATCAAATTTTTCAAATTTATCTTCACCCAAAAGTCCTATCAAAAAAAGCATGACTCAGTGTTTGAAAATTTTCATCGTCAGTAAAAATTTTCCCAAACAAATAATGAACATTTCTTCCTGCATAAGAATGTCCTGAAATCAAAGTATCCATAAACATATTCACATCTTTTTATTCTCAATGAATTTTTGTAATCTATATAACAAACTTCCTAATTTCTTATCATTTCCACTTTTTTCCAAGATATGCTTTTTCTAAATTCTATCCCATCTCTTCTAATAAAATAAATATCCTTTTTCTTCCAATTCTTGCGAAACTTTTTTTATTCTTGACCTCTTTTTCAGCCTTTTCCATTTTCCTTCAACCTCCTAATATATTCAAGATTCACCAACAACAAATCTTCAAGATTTCTTAAATTATAATTTCCTTTCACTTTAGAAATTTTGTAATGACACAATTTATTAATTAAAGAAAATAAATTTTCATTATTTAATAATTCCGAAATTGTAACATCATATAAATAAAAAAATATCTTCTATCTAAAATATACCATTTATCCAGCAATCTATCTAATCTTGATTTATTTTTTTATTTAATAACTGCAAAAATATTTTTTTGACAGTAAAAGTAAATCTATATGTTTCATTTTCATATTTAACAACCTGTATATCAGATAATTCATATTTAGATTCATTCGTTCTCTTTTGCATTTCTCTCAGTAAATTTTTATACAAACTAATATTCTTTTTCATTAAAATTTTTCATTATAAATTTCACTAGCCATACTATTATTAATACTCTCCAACTGTTCTATACTATGATTAGCATTAACAAACATTCCCTTACTTGCTCCATACACAAATCCTGCTGGAACACACGAATAAATTAATATAGCCAACGGAGTAACCGCAATATCATTTACAAAATTCCAAACATGTGAAGGTTTTCTATTTACATCAAATCCTGTATTATTTAGAAAATCCTAAAGTATTCTTTAAAATCTTTCATTGGTATATTTGTAACTGCACATTTATATTTAAATTTTGATTTATCCATTTCAATATATTCTTTCATAGTATCAACAAAATACGATTTATATTCTTCATAAATATCTTTAGCAGCATTTCCTCTATTTAAAAAAATGAAACACTATTCCAAGCATTATTTACTAAAATATATGCAATATTTTTTTAGCAGCCAAATAATTTTTTTGCTGTAACCTCTTCTATTTGAAATCTTTAATTTAAAAAAATTAATAATTTCCTTCATAATTTTAAAGATTGTCTTTTATATCTTGATTTATACTATCACTTATTTCTTCATTTTTCTTTGGTTCTTTTACTTTTTTTCAATGCTTTTTCAAGTTTTTCAATCTCAATTTTACCATCTTTTTTTATAAAATCATACGCCGCTTTATAACTATTTGATTTTTAATTTTTTTCTTTAAAAAAACAATTTTTTTCGTTTATTCTTTTCAATTCTTCAATTTCTTCAATCTTTCGATTCTCATTTTCAAAATCATCAATATACTCCTCAAACTCCAAAAATTTTTCCCATAAGTTAAAGTTTTTCCCATATCTTTTTATAAAAAAATCAAAATATTTATATTCAAAATCTTCTAAAAATTCCAACAACTCTTCTTTTGAAAAATTTCAAACATCTATTTTGATCATCAATAAATTTTTCTTACTTTTTTTCTTCTCCATTCGATGTTTCAAGTATATTAATAAATCCCAATAACCCTGCATTAAATAACCAATCTTTTTAATTTAAATTCTATTTTTCTCGTCACTCATTTCTCTTCCTTCTCGCACTAAATTATTTCAAAGCATCCCAAATCCACTTCCAGTCACACTTCCAAGTCCTGCACTATAAATATAATCTAAAAGATAACTTTTTCCTTCAAATTTTTATTATTCCTACTGAAGCGTCAATAAGTATTCCCTTAAATTCTTTTTCTGAATTTTTCCATCTGAGCAGAACTTCTTTTATCATAATGCTTTAACAACTACTTTTTTTAGTTTTACTCGCATCTATCACTAAATCTTCAATATCTTTTTCTACATATTCCCCCATTATTTCTTTCAATCTCAAATAAAGATTTCTTTTTTTATAATCACAGGAAACTCCTTATCAGTTCCTACATAATATTTATCTTTCTCAGTTTCTCTATCGTGATCCCTACAAACCACTGGTGACAATGTTTTCACATTCAACACATTATTTTTTTACAAATTTTTCTTTGAACAACTGAAATATTAGTAATTCTAACTTTAGTTTCATCTGATATTTTTAAATTCTTTAAATCTAATACTAGAAAAAGCATTATAAATATTTAAACTATCTACATTATCAAAAAAATAGAAAAAAATTAATTATAAATCTTTTATCACTCTCATTTAAAAAAATAAAATTCGTTCTTTCTCAAACTTAATCACATGAAAAATAAACAGCCCAAGTATAATTTTTTTGCTTTTGCTGAATTAAAAAGTTCTTCAAAAAAATCTCCCTATCATATTCTTTTCAACCCAACTTTCAACATATGCAAAAATTTTAACCCTAAAATTAACTGAAATGTGTTTCCTTCAATTAATTCAACATTAATTCTAAATCTCATATTTTCATTCACCCTTTTTATTAATTTACAACTATCTATAAAAATATATATCACTACAATTAAAATTACAATCCAAATTAAAAATCCCATAAAACTTTTTCTTTTCTAGTTGCTTCCTTCCAACTCAAAACAGTCTAGTCTTATTTACAATACAAAATGTTTCTATTAAATAAAAGAGGCTAATGCTGCTGTTATAAGAATTAATAAATTTACAATACAAAATGTTTCTATTAAATTCTGTAAAAAAATGCACTCAAACTATTATAAAATAATTTACAATACAAAATGTTTCTATTAAATGTAGTGTTTTTCACAAAAAGAGGCAATGGAACGATTACATTTACAATACAAAAATGTTTCTATTAAATTTAAAAAGATGGAAATGAAAAATATCTTTATAATATGATTTACAATACAAAATGTTTCTATTAAATAAAAAAATCATTGTAATCTTTTTTAAAAATATTTTTTTCATTTACAATACAAAATGTTTCTATTAAATTTAAGAACACTAAAATTATTTTTCAATCTTATAATCAATTTACAATACAAAATGTTTCTATTAAATTAGCAAAAAGAAAAATAACATATTTTGTAAGAAGATAATTTACAATACAAAATGTTTCTATTAAATTTTTAAATTATTAGAATTATTTAACTTAACTCATTTTATTTTACAATACAAAAATGTTTCTATTAAATAAACTCTGCAATACCGATAAACACTATGTTTCTGAAATTTACAATACAAAATGTTTCTATTAAATTTTTAATGTTAATTTCCTAAATTATTTAAAGATAGATTTACAATACAAAATGTTTCTATTAAATTTAAAAAAATACCTTCTCTGTCTTGTTTGACTTTGAATTTACAATACAAAATGTTTCTATTAAATCCCTGAGAGCGTCCTAGACGCTCTCTTTTAATGTCTATTTACAATACAAAATGTTTCTATTAAATGATACTACAACAATCTTAGAAAAAGGAAATCCTAAAATTTACAATACAAAAATGTTTCTATTAAATATTATCTTCCTCAAACTACTTATATAGTATACCACTTTTTCCTCATTTTTTTGTCGATACCAATATTTTTCATATATTTTTTTATCAAAAATTCCTTTTTATTTTTTTAGATAACAGTCAAAAAAACTCAATAAAAATTGATATTATAAAAATCTGTCGATGTACCAGTTTTTTTAGTGTTATTCCAGATCGACAGATTTTGTTTAAAAAGAAGTTTGAAGTTTTATTATCTTCGATTCCCAAAAATTCTTTTTCTAGCCATTTTTTTCTTGACGAGATTTAAAAATTATTAGGGAGTCCTTATCTTTGCGAATAAATTTCCCTAATTCTATATTTAATTTTTTTAATAATACTGGTGTTATTTCACCTTCAAATACTGATTTTTGAACATTTGTTAAATATTTTTTTACAAGTTTTAAATATATTTCTGGAAATTCTGGCTCCATTTTTCATCAGAAAGAATATCATAAACTAAAAATTATATACATATTACCACCATATTTTTGAATCCTTCATATTTTTTTATCTTCTAATAAATGTTTTTACTAACTTATACGCTTCTAACCTCATTAAATGACGATAAGAAACTTTTTCGATTCAAATCTCTGTGTTTTATCGTTGTTTCTAATCTTTCGTTAAAAAGTTTTTTAAAATTAATTTTTTGAGCATTTTTCTTTCATGTAGAAATAGTTTGAATCTTTTACAAAATCTTTTTTTCTGTTATCATTTTTTTATTCAGTAATGAAAAAAATAATTCTATCTGCTAGAAGTGGCTTAAATACTTCGGAAATATCAAGTGATAAAGAAAATCTTCTTTCACCAACACTATGTAAATAACTTATTGTTGGATTCAGTTGGCTCACATAAATTTCTGACAAACAAGCTGTATAAACCAATGTATTCAAAAAGAAATCATTGTATTAATCATATTATCAGGTGGTCTTTTTACTCTTTTTTTCAAAAATTTATTTCTTGATTTACAATAGTATTCCATGCAGTATAATAAATACGGCGAATACTTCCTTCTACTCCCATTAATTCTTCAACATTTTCTGTCCGAAAAAAATTCCTTTCCTAAGTGCTTTTAATATCTGTTATTTCTGACTCTAATTCTTTTTCCACGCTCTTGATAATATCTCAAATTTCGCAAAATATTTGTACTTGCTGCATCAATTATTAGTTGTGCCAATTCAATTCTTTTTACTATCTGTATAATTTTCAACTTGTTTTTACAAAAAGTTTTTCCAGAAACATTTGATTCTTTTTGGATAAAACGTTCCTGTATAAAAATCCATAGTAATTAAAAAAATATGAACTGGAATCTTATTTTTGTGCCAAATAATTTAAAAGCTTTTTGTATTCAATGAAATTTCTCCAAATAGATAAATATCACGAGTAACTTCGATTTTTATATCTTTAAATCTTCCATCCGCTGCAGTAATTCTAATGACATTATCTTTTCGCTTTAATTCTCCATTTGAAAAAAATGAAATAACTTTCTGACATTATGAATCCTCCTTTCTGGTAATTTTTGTAATTTGATTTTTTTGGTAACTTATAATCTTAAGCAATTTTTATAGCTTTAAGCAATTTTTAAAAATATTTTTTTAAATAAATTTTATTTTTTTAGAAAAATTGTCAAATATAGCAAAACTCATAATAGGAACATTGTTTACACATTTTTTTCATTAATTACAGGAGGAATTTTTTTCATCTAAGCAAATTTTTTTCAATATCTTTTAAAATATCCTTTAATATTTTTTTCATCTTCCGATGTCAAAAACACTTCTTTACGCTCTTTAACCACAGGATAATCGATGATCCCTTTTTTTCAATATCAATTCTCTCTGCTTTAAAAAAATAAATATAATACTTTACTTGCAAATAGCTGCTTCTTCAATAGATTTACTTTTTACCTCATGAATAACTTTTCCAATGCCTAATAAAATCAATATTTACAGTTTCTTCTATCATTATTTGTTTTGTTTCTAAGTTATAACTATTTTTCATCAATCAATTTCCCTATTTGAACATTTTCATTGTCTTCTTCAAGATTAATATTCCGCGAGTTATACCACAACTTTCGTTTTACAAATAAAATAATAGTTTACCATTAATCCTGTTATTTTTCATTTTGTATCACCTTCGTTCACTAATCTTTATATTAAAAAGTATACCGTTATTTTTTTCTATTGTCAATATTGTGAACAATCTTCATATTTTAAAATCAATGATTTCAATAAAATTCAAACAAGAAATTTGTAATTTTTGTAAGTGAAAAAAATAATATTTATTCAATATCCCATTTGATAAATATTGTATTTACAATTTCTCACATTTATTATATAATTTAACTATAAAATTTAAAAATAAAGGAGTGATTTATGGCAAGTTACAAGAGTTTTTGATTTTAAAAAAATTGTATTTTTATAGTATATATTGCTTTAGTTTTACTAGTTGTATTTATAGGATTTAAATTGGGACTATTTTTTATTTCCATTTTTTTATTAGGTTTAATTTTTTTCAATATTAACGCAACCATTTGCTAATTTTTCTTAAAAAGCGACTTAATTTTTTCTCATAAATTAGCAACTATTATTTCAATAGTACTATTTTTTTAGGAATATTTTTTTAGGTTTCATTGTCCTTGCTTCGTTAAAAATTATTTGAAGAAATTTATAAATTATCAAATAGTTTAGATCATTATTCCGAAGAAGCAAAAAAATTTATGGAACCATTCAGTTGATGTAGTTTATTCTTATTTAGGACAATTGCCAGAAGGATTTACAAATGAAGCCAAAAAAATATTATAAACGGTTTCATTTTCAAAAAGGTGCTAGACAAGCCGGGTTATTTATTAATAAACTCATTGGTTTTTATTACTTCTATACCAACATTAATACTTTTATACCTGTATTATGATACTTTCTACTTTTTTTCATAAGTCTTGATAAAACGCAAATTGTTAGTTTCTTAGAAAAACAATTTCAAGCATTTAGTTAGAAAAATTTATAATATCAAAAAGAGAAATGTTTACAGTTTTAGGTTCTTACATAAAAGCACAATTAATCTTGATGACTCTTTTGTTTTTTGAATTATTGACTTTATTAAATTTATTATCATTTTTAAAATTTAATGTGCATTATCCATTATTAATGTCAATAGTTATTTGTATAATTGATGCTTTTGCCAATCTTAGGAGCTGGTGCTATTTTTACTTCCTTGGGTTGGACTTGCGATACTTCTTGGCGATTTTAAACTAGCAGTTGGAATTCTTATTGTTTATTTCATCGTGTTATCCGTTAGACAAATGTTAGAACCAAAATTAATCAGTGAGAATATCGGAGTCCATCCTTTGATAACTTTGATTTCTATGTATTCTGGATTCAAACTTTTAGGAGTTTCTGGATTTTTAGTTGGTCCAGTTGTTATGATTATTTTTAAAAATGTATTTTTCAAAAGAATTAGAAATCGGATTTTTCAAAGAAATATTTGACGATTTTGTTACTCATGATAAAAAAATTCTGATAAAGGAAAAGATGAAAAGAAAGACATCAATGATAATATTCCTGAAAAATTTAAAAAGGAATTTATTGAAGATAAAAAAATGTTAAAGTAAGGAATATGATTTAAAATAAACTTAAATGAAAATTTATAAAGAGGTGAAAGTTATGATTAAAGCTGAATTTTTTAGAAAATGGAAGAAATAAAATTACTGACAAATCAAACCAAGAGTTTTTTTACAGATATTGCTAAAAATTTGGTGGTTATGATGAAACTGGTTCTCCAAGTGACCTTTTTAGTAGCTGCATTGATAACATGCGTAATGTCTACTATCGAATCAAAAGCTCGTATTTTAAATATTAATGTGAGCGGACTTCATGCAAAAGGGGATAAAGTTGTAGAAGATGATAAAATCACAAAATTTGTAATTGAATACCACTTACCTGAAAGCCTTTCAGCTGAACATAGAGAAAAATTGGAAGGTGTTGCAAAAAGATGTTTTGTAGGTAAGCAATTACATCCCTGATATTGAAAAAGATTTTACATTTATTTATGATGTAAAATAATTAAGATTTATTTAATTTAATGATTAAAATTTAACTAGTTAGTAATTTAAAAATTAGTTAAAATTTTTTTATTAAAAATAAAAAGACTGTACCATTTTTAAATAAAAATAATTTTATCTGTAACTTCAAATTGTTGATCTACATAAAAAAGACTATACTACTTTTAAATAGTATAGTCTAATTTTTTTAATTAATTTTGAGAACTAACTACATTTTGTTGCTTGAGGTCCTTTTTCTCCTTCTTCTACATCAAAAGTTACTTCTTCACCTTCGCTAACAGTTTTGAATCCTTCTTTGTTTATTTTTGAAAAATGTAAGAAATAATCATTTCCATCTTCTCCTGAAATAAATCCGAATCCTTTTTTGTCGTTAAACCATTTTACTTTTACCTAACAAAGTATTACCTCCTAAAAATTTATACCTCAAACATCTTGTTACAAATTACTTTATAAATTACTTTATATATTTTTGTTACATTATTTTTTTGTTTTTTGGCTATCTGTTATTATTATAACATATTTTTTTAAAAAAATAAAAACTTTTTTTATTTATTTTTTAAAAAAATATTATAATTTTTGTCCCTAAAAGTTAGATATTTTAATATTTTATGCCTTTTTATTAACGTCGATATATATAATAAATACTTATAACCATTTATTATATATATATTAATCTTTATAAATATATATACTTAAAACTCAACTTTATTAGTAATATATATTGAATTATACTAGAAAATAGTATATTATATAAGGTATAATATTTATATATTTGAAAATAGGCTTTATAAACCTAAATTTAAAAATGTAAGGAGAGAAAATAGTATACAATGGCATTAATTATATAAAAATACGGTGGTACTTCTGTTGCAAAATGCAGAAAGAGTTAAAGAAGTTGCCAAAAGAGTTTTAAAAATATAAAAATGAAGGAAACGATGTTATCGTTGTTGTTTCAGCCCCTGCTGGAACTACTGATTCTTTTGATCAAAAAGAGCTTATGAGCTTTCTGATACGCCCTAATAAAAGAGAGTTAGATATGCTTCTTACCTCTGGAGAACAAATTTCAATTGCTTCACTTGCAATTGCTATTGAGGAATTAGGTGGAAAAAGCAATATCGTTAAATGCTTTCCAAGTAAACTTTAATACGACTGACGCTCATACAAAAAGCTCAAATTTTTGAACATTGACACTGATGTTATAAAAGAAAAATTTATCTAAAGGGAATGTAGTTGTTTTTGCTGGATTCCAAGGAATTACAAAAATAATGAAATTACTACGCTTGGACGTGGTGGTTCAGATACTACTGCTGTTGCTTTTGGGAGCTGCTCTATCAGCTGATGAAGTTGAAATATATACTGATGTAGACGGTGTTTATACAGCAGATCCAAGAATTGTTAGTAACGCGAGAAAATTAGAAAGCATTTCATACAGGAAATGTTAGAATTAGCAGCTTCAGGAGCAAAAGTGTTGCATCCTAGATCGGTTGAGATCGCTGCAAAATATGGAATTAAAAATACATTTACGTTCATCATTTGATGATTCATTAGGAACAATTGTAGAAAGTGAAGGAGAAAAATCAATGGAAAAAGCTAAAATTATTGGAGTTACATCATCTAAAAACGAAGGAAAAATCACTCTTTCTGGATTACCTGATAAGCCAGGAATTGCAGCAAAAAGTATTTTTTCCACTCTTGCAAAATCTAAAAATTAATACAGATATTATTTTACAAAGTTCTAGTATTAATAAAGAACTTAATAATATTTCGTACACAGTAAAAATCAGATGATTTATTAGAAGCTGTAAGAATTTCTGAAGAATTGAAAAAAAGAATTAGGTGCTGAAGGAGTTACTTTTGAAGAAAAGAATCGCAAAAGTTTCTGTAATTGGAATTGGATTGAAAACTCATTATGAAACAACAGCTGAAATTTTTTTGATACACTTGCAGAAAATAATATAAATATTGATATGATTTCTTGTTCAGAAATAAATGTTTCGTGTATTATTAAAGAAAGTGATGTTGAAAAAGCAGTTAGAGCATTACATAGTAAATTTTTAGAAAACTAATCTTGAAAAAGATTAAAAATATTCATAATTTGTTAGGAGATATAAAATGAAAATAGGAATTATTGGTTTAGGAACTGTTGGAGAAGGAGTTCTTAAAGTACTTACAGCAGAAAAAGAAAGTATCTTTGAAAAAAATCGAGAGCTGATATTGAAGTGAAAATATGCTTGCGACTTGAATACAGACAGAAATTTTTTTCTTTTGATTTTGATAAATCAATTTTTGATAAATGATTATAAAAATATTGGAAGATCCAGAAGTAAAAAAATAGTTGTTGAATTAATTGGTGGAGAAACTATCGCAAAAACTATTATTACTGAATCTTTTAAAGCTAAAAAGTGTTGTTACTGCTAATAAAGCATTAATAGCTAAACATGGTGTAGAATTATTTCATATTGCTAAAGAAAATGGCGTTTCATTCTTATTTGAAGCAGCTGTTGGTGGAGGAATACCTATTGTTACGCCACTAATGGAAAGTTTAGTTGCGAATACTATTACTGATATTAGAGGAATAATGAATGGTACTTCTAACTATATTTTGACTAAAATGAAAGAAGAACATTTGTCATTTGATGAAGCATTAAAATTAGCATCAGAAAAAGGATATGCTGAAGCTGACCCAACTTATGATGTTGATGGGATTGATGCTGGTCATAAAATAAATATTTTTGGCTTCTCTTGCTTATGGAGGATCTATTAAATTCAAAGATATGCAATTATCTGGAATCAGAGATATTACAACTGTCGATATCGCTGTTGCAAATCAATTGAATTCTACTATTAAATTGATTGCTAGCTCAAAAATTATTGACAGAAACTTCTGCTCAAATTTCTGTAGAACCTGTTTTAATTTCAAATGGAGAAATTTTAGCAAAAGTTGACGATGTTTATAACGCAATTGAAACTACTGGTTCTTATACAGATAAAACTTTATTCTACGGACAAGGTGCTGGAATGGATCCAACTGCTTCAGCTGTAGTTGCTGACATTGTTAAAAATTACTACTAGAAATCATATTGAATCTGATTATTTCTTTAATTCAACAAAAGTATTTGAAATTGTAGATTCTAATACTACAAAAGATTCTTATTATATCAGAGTTTCTAAAGATTTCGATGTTAACAACTCACCTTTTGAAATTACAAACGAAGTAGAAAAACTTCTATATTATTTTAGTTGATAATATTTCAAGAAAATGAAATTAATGAAATTATTAAAGATACTAAAGAAAAATTGTATTAAAAGTTAGTAAGTAATTTATATATTTTTATATAAAAAAATAGCTCACCTTAAATGATGAGCTATTTTTAATTAATTTTTCTTTTTAAATGAATCAAACATATTTTTTATCATTACTATACAATACTTTCACTTCATTCGGTTTCAAAGTAAGTTTTATTTTTTTCTATCTGAAATAGAATAATTTTCTTTTGATTTAATTCATTTTTATAAAAATCCAAATAGCTTAGGAACTTGTAAAAATACAGGATAACTACTTGAACTATTATTTACTACAACAATCATAGATTCATTTTCCACTGGAAAATCTCATAAGATAAGAAATCAAGGTTTTGGGCCATTCAGGATTTATAGTTAAATTTCTATAAGTTTGGGCCTTTTCTTTTTTCCCTCACTTAAATATTGATTAATATCTGCATCAATTCTAGATTTCATTTTAGGATCTCCATAAACTTCTAATACTCTAAAAGTTCCATTTCTAAATAATTCTCTATGTTTTTCTGATTGCTAATAATGATTTATAATAATTTCTATTTCTGGATTACTTTTTACAGGATACGAGATCTTTTTTTGAACCTCATCAATTTGAATCTCATTTGATAACTTTCTCAAGTTATCTATAGAATATTTTTGTAATTTGGTCAGTTTCATTTTCATAAGGTGCATAATCATCCCAAAGCATAGGTTTTCTATTTCTTGGAGAATCTGCTCCCCACATTCCTTTTTCATCTCCATAATAAATTACAGGCGTTGCAGGCAATGTCAAATGAACACCTATTATTTTTCAATTTACTAACTGCTAAAGGATCATAAATATCTGGTCTTATATTCAAATATCCTTGATTCGACTGATTATTTCTATCATATACTCTGTTAGGATTTATTATCCCACTAAAAATTCTATCAGTATCTAAAGAATCAAAAATACTTGTGTCGCATTAAATCGTTCATTTGCATATTTATTGTAAATTTCATTTAATTTACTTTGCAAAATTCTACATCTCCAATTTTATAATTTATATTGTTATTAACCATATATTTAATAACATTATTTACGATATTATAATCTGCTCCGCTATCATACACGCCTTCTTCTATATCTTTTTGTAAAACTATTCGAAAAATTCTCCTGTAATCAATAAATCTGACTTTATATTTTTTTCAAATTTTTCTGTTATATCAGCAATGTATTCTTTATTTTTTTATCATCATAATATACGTATCTAATACCATCGATTCCATCATCATAAACATTTTTCTTGAATGTTTCATCTGGTCCTAACACCCATTTTTTCAATGAATTTTCGATATAATTTCTAACTTGTGGATTTGATAAATCTAAAACCGTGTCTTTCAAATACCAATTCGAGTATTTCCCACCATTTTCTTGCAAAAAAACTTATTCGATGTAGTATCTGGAGCCACTTCTATTACTACTCTCAATCCCTTTGCATGCGCCTTTTTTTCAAAAGACTTGCCAATTGTAAATCTGAATCTGTCCAAACCCATGTTTTGGTATCTAATAAACTTTCATCCAACAAGTTTTTATCAGTTTCAGGATTGTAAGTCAATAAATTCAATTCCATATCTCCATTTTTCATTGTGAACTTTTTCCTTTTATATCCAAAGCTTTTATCGTTCCAGTTTGTTCGATTGAACCAAAATAAGGATCTATATGATTAAAATAAATCGTATCATATTTGTGATTCGACTAAAGAATAAAATGGTGATGATAAAAATTATATACTCTACTCCCAAATCTTTTTAAGTAATCTAATTTCTCTTCAACTCCTTCTAAATCTCCTCCGTAATATCTCGTATAATTTTTTGTACACCATTTAAAACATTTTTCTTCCCAATCATTTTTTTATCTTCATAGTTACTGTCCCATCTCGCTCAATGTGAATTCTGGCTTATCATCGCCTCCCCAATATGCAAGTACTAATTCTTTTTTTAGATCTACCTGATCTTAATTCTCCTGTTGGTTCAGAAAAATCCTGTTCCAAAACTCGTTAAAAATTGGATCATTATCTACATTTCTATTTCTAAATGAATCTATATAAATTTGATATCCAACTGAACCTCTCGCCCAATTCGGAATCGATGTCAATTTTTCGATTTTGTATATTGGAATTTTTTGAACTGCTGATTCATCTTTTTGTTGTGTTTCTTCCATAATAATATTTAGTTTTTTGCATCTGTTAATTTAAAATAATAACTTGTTGGAACATTTGGAATTTCTGCTACAAAAAATTCTTTTCCAGAATAATTTCCAATTCCTCGCATCATTTGTTTCTGTCCATCAAACATAACTTCTGCTGAATAAATATCATTATTTTTAGTTTTTAAGATAATTCTCATTTTAGAACCATTTTCTATTCTGTAATCTGGTGTTTCCTTATGTTCCAAAGCATTTATATCAATAATTCCATCATTTCTTTTGACTGTATTTAGTGACACTCTGCTCCTCAGAATTTCCATCTACTTCTAAATCATCATTTTTTTATTATCATCTTTTTTCTTGTGTTTTTTTCTTTTTAAAGTTGATTCATCAGTATTTTTCAGCAATCTCACTTTTTATATTTTTTTCTCATTAACTTTTGTCACATTTTGATTAAGTTGATTAAGATTATCATTCTTCGTTTTTGCAAATGACATATTTGAACCAGCTATCACAAAACATAGTACTACCAATTTTAATTTTACTGAACTCATATTTCTCCTTTATTTACTTTTAATTTCTCTAGCTGCTGCCAGACAAAAAAACTGTAACTTTTTATATTTTTTTCCTGTCTTCTTCTTTTGAATACATTCCCAAAAATACTATTTTTTTATTTCCTTCAAAGTTGCACCTGTTGTTATTATATCATCAAACAGCAATATATTTTTATTTTTAAAATCTATATTATTTTGCACTTTAAACGCACCTTTTAATATTTTTGTTCTCTCAATTTTTTTCATCCAATAAATCAGACATTTTTAGTATTTTTTTACACGCTCCAACTGAACATAACTAACTTTCAATTGATTAAGAATCTCATCCACTTGATTGTATCCTCTATCATTTTTTCCGCTTTTTATTCACAGGAACACTTACGACCAAATCTATTTTTTTCATTTTTTAAAATAAACTTAAATTCTTCCTCTATCAATTCTGCTATTAATTTTGAAATAGCCTTATTTTCTTTTATATTTATATGCAAAATTAATTTTTAAAATCTTCTGTATAATCCCAAATATAATAAATATTATTCAAACTTTTAAATTTTTTTGTATCAAAAAGTCTATTTTTGCTTTCTTTTTGATACAATTCCGTACTCAACTAATTCTCCCCTGAAAATATATCTTTATTTTTTTGAACAAAAAGACTTTTTAAAATTAAATATTATTTCATCAAACTGTTGTTTTAGCTGCTTTTTACTTTTTTTCAATTACTTTTGCTGAGTACATTTTCACTATAACCACAATTCTGACAAATCTTTAAATAAAATTTATCTAAAGAAATTTTTGTATCTCCCATTTTTGTCGGTAACACTGTTGTTTTTTTATTTCGCAAAGAGTAGAACCGCATTTCAAACATTTTTCATTATTTTTCATATTTCACCTCAGAATGCATTTTTTTCACCCTAATTTATATTTTTTTGAAAAACCATCTATTCCAACAATATCGTATCTGATATTTTTGTTCCACTGATTTTTTAAAAATATATACATTCGATGTACAAATTATTTTCTTTTGTTTACTTTTTGGTAACCATCTCTAACGCATTTCCATGATTATCATTTTTTTCTATACTTAACTTCCACAAAAATCAATGTTTCATTATTTCTTCCAAAAATATTAAATCTATCTCTCCAAATTTTTGAATAATAATTACTTGTAACATAAATTAATCCATTTTCTTCGAGATATTCCTTCGCAATTTTTTCATACTCAAACCCTATTTCCCTTTTTATTTTTTCATCAAAAATCCACCCCATTTAAAACCAGTCTAAATATAATTCTATTCCCCTAAAAATTTTTTTAAAAAGTTTTTTCGATGATATTCAGAAGGCCCCTTTACTAAGCAATATTTCCCTATGCAACTTTGTTCCATATCCTTTATGTTTCTCAAACTTATAATCAGGATATTTCTTAGCAGCTTCAACTAGCATTCTATCTCTAGTTACTTTCGCAATCATCGATGCTGCTGCAATAGAAAGTGACTTTCCATCTCCTTTTACTATAGCTTCCTGCTCCCCTTCATATTCTCGAATTTTATGATTTCCATCAACTAAAACAATATCAAATTCTGCTTTCTCATGAATTTTTTTCAATTGCACGACGCATAGCTAAAAAAAGTCGTATTCAAAATATTAATCTCATCAATCTCTTTTTCTGATGCAATTCCAACCCCTAACTATACATCTCTTATTGATCAAATCAAAAGTTTCTCTCTTTTCTTTTCTGACAATTTTTCGAATCATTAATTTCTTTCAATTCATCAAAATATTCTTGCACAATAACCGCACTTGCTACAACAGGTCCCGCTAACGGTCCTCTCCCTGCCTCATCAATTCCCACAATTATTTTTATGATAATCTTCATCAAATTTTTTTCAAATCTATTTTAGATTCTTCATTTTCTTTTTAATTTCGATTTTTTCTTTTACCATTTTTCCCTCAATCCAAACCTATATAATCTCAATATTTTTCATCAAACTTTAAATTACATTTTTTTAAAGCATTTTTAAAATCTTCCGGTAATTTCCCGATAAATTCCACAGGCACATTTGTAATCGGATGTAAAAATTCAAGTTTATATGCATGTAACATTTGCCTTTTTTTCACTGTCTGAACGTCCATAAATGCTATCACCCAAAAATAGGATATCCCAAATATTTCATATGAACTCTTATTTGATGCGTTCTTCCAGTCTCAATATGAACTTTACCAATGTAAACTTTTTCATTTTTATCCAAAACTTCAAAAATTTGATATTGCTATTTTTCCCATTTTCTAACGAATCTAGAACTGTCATTTTTCCTATCATTCTTATCTCGACCTATTTTTTTGTAACAATTCTTCCGCTATTTTTTATTTAATTTTCCCTTTAAAATTGCTAAAATACGTCTTTTTAATTATTTTTGTCTTGAAACATTTTAGCTAAACTTAAATGAGCTTTTATCATTTTTAGCAATTATCAAAAGTCCACTTGTATCTTTATCAAGCCTATGAACAATACCTGGTCGAATCTTCCATTTATTCCAGACAAATCTTTTTATGTGATACAAAATAGCATTAACCAAAGTTCCTGAATGATGTCCATGCGCTGGATGAACGACCATTCCTGCTGATTTATTTATAACTGCCAAATCACTATCTTCATAAACAATATTTATTGGAATATTTTCAGGATTTATTTCAATATCTTCCAATTCTGGAATTATAACTGATATTTCGTCATCTCTTTCCACTTTATAAGCTGGTTTTGCCTTTTTCCATTAACTAAAACATTTTCATCTTTAATTAATTGCTTAATTCTAGTCCTAGTTAAATCCATTTTCTTAGATAAATAACTATCAATCTCTCTCCAGAATCATCCTCTTCAACTTTAACTATCTGTTCTTCATTTTTCTTTATAGCTTCTTCATCTTCCAAAAAAACTAATTTTACTTTTCAAATTTTCTTTTATTTTTCTCCATTTCTAATTTTTTATTTCCTTATACTTATATTTTAACTAGCATCATCACATTCCTGAAAAATATCCATGTCTTCAGAAAAATTTTTAACATGATGATTCTTCGCTAAATTTGCCAATTCTTTTATTAATTTTTTTCTAATTTTAAAAACTATTTTTGAGAATGTTCTCTCAATGATGTTTTTAAAACCAAATTTATGTAACACTCTAATCAAAAAAATTAGCATTTTTCCTTACCACAATCATGTAAAAGTGCCAATTTCAAATAAATCTCACTATTTTTTCAATTTCGTTCTTTTAACTTTTTATAAACCTCCAAACAATGAAATTTATCATATTCTGACATTTCTAAAAATCTTTTTTCTTTTTTTCATTAAGAATTTTCAATGCTTCATTTTGAAACGCTCTATTTACTTTTTGGTCTAAAATATTCCAAAAAATTTTTTACTGCATACATTTTTATATCTCCTATTAATCGATATTTTTTTATAAATTATTCAACATTTTCTATTATACTTTATTGAACTTAGATTTTTACATAACATTTATATTTCTTTTTATTATAATATTTCCAAAAATCCTTTTTATATTTCTTGATATTTTTTCCTCTTTTTCCCAATAAATTCGCCTCTTATCACATCTATTAACATAAAAATATCAAAAAAATAATTATTTTTCTATCCATTTTATTTTTATATTTTTCAATTTCATCTAAAAAGTAACTCTTCTGAATATTCTTCAAGATCATTTATTTTATCAATTTTTCATTAAAAACTAAATTTTTTTCAATTTATCTGAAAAACCAACTTTTTCTAGTGTTAGATACCTCCATTTAATGGCTTTTTACTATTATTAAGAATATAATTACTCATTATCCGGACTTGCTGTGGCAAAAATCCATCTCCCTCAAAAATATAAAAGCTTTATCTTTATATTTCACATAAATTCTCTAACATGATTTTTTTAACTTTTTCCCTTTTATCGAAGTAAAATCTTTAAAAATTCTTTTTCCCCGATAATTTTTCACAATTATTCTTTATTGTTTCATCATTATTTTTTTATTAAATTTTCTGGATATTTATAAATATAATATCTTTTTTTCTATCATTTCTGAAATTCCAAAAAGGGATTGTTTTTCTATCTTTAAAAATTTTCAATCCCTCTATTTCTTTATATTTAACTTTAGAAATTTCAATAAAATCTTTCGAATTAATATAAAGAACATTCTCTTTCGCATTAACTTTCGTATCTGTTCTTCCAGCTTGCTGAATTCCTTTTATAAATCGTTATTCCATTTTTTTCTAACAATTTTCTAAATTCTGATTTTTATACTTTTTTTATTTGGATTTTCATCAAATGATTCAAATTTCAATCCTTCATATTCGATAAAAAAACATATATCCATAATATTTAGTATTCTCAAAAATTTCTTATAATTTTTATCCACTGAACAATTCTCCTACTTTTTTGCTTAAGTTAATTTCTTAAGAATTTTATTTCTCAAGATTTTTTTCAATTATTTCATCAACGCTAGAAACCCGTATATCTTTAGGGATCCCAGTTTCATTAATAACCGTTCCAAATCCCCAATTGCAATAAACTATGTCTACATTTGCGTTTTTAGAAGTATTTAAATCCACCATCATATCTCCAATGTATAAAACCTTATTTAATGGCGTATTAGTTTCAGAAGCTATTTTATTAACTCCATAAGGATCTGGCTTTTTAGGATGCTTTTTCATCATTAGCCCCCTATTATCTCTACAAAATTCCATTTTGACATATTTTTCTACAGTATTCAATGCTTCTAAATGATCCTTATTTGTCACAATCCCTTTTTATACTACTTTCTTCCAAAAAGTCTAACAATCTGTCAATACCATCATATAATTTCACATCATGATTATAATATAATTTGTAATACTTTCTAATTGTTTTCTAACAAGTCTTCTTTTTGACAACTGTTTTCAGGATATTTTTTTCTTTTTCAAAAATTTTCTCTACTAAACCAGAAACTCCTCCACCAATTAAAGTTGTACTTTCAGCCAACGTATATGTTTTTCAATCCTAACTCTTCTAACGCATATTTTCAAGACTTTTGCAATCGCTCTAGAAGTATCTACTAACGTTCCATCTAAATCGAATAAAACCAAATCATATTTCATTTTATCATTCCTTAATTAATCTAAATATTTACGTTAATTGAGGATAACGCATAAAAAACCTTTTGATTAATAAAAACTATGCTTCTGGTTCAATTATTTCTTCGTCATCATTAATTGGATTTCCATCATCATCTACTCTTACAATTTTTATACTTTCTAAAATGCCCTCTAACACTTTTTAAAAATTCTCTAAATAAATTTTTTCTAACTTCTCTTTCTTTTTCTCTTCTTCTGTTAATTCTCTTTCTCTCGCCAATTGAGAAAAATCTATTTATTTTTATTATTTCATCCATTTTATTCATCTCCTATTCATTTTTTTCCTTAAAATATAGTAAGTCTACATTTTCTAAAACTTTTTAAAACTAAAATTATTCATATTTTTAGTATCAAATAATACTCGTCTATCGTTACAAATAATTGTATCATAAAATGGTCATATTACAACTTTAAGACTTTTTAAAAGCAAATAAAAATAATAGCTTTTTCTGTTATAATTAATAGAAAAATAATTTAAAAAGGAGGAAAAATATGTTTTGTACTTTAATTTGTTGTATGGATGGAAGATTTATTCATATCATAAATGAATATATTAGAAATAATTATCGTTATAAATACGTTGACACTATTACAGATGCAGGTCCTGTTAATAAAATTATATACGAGGATTATTTAAATTCTATTAAAGATAAAAAGTTGTTTTAATTTCAATGAATAAACATAAATCTGACCATATTTTTATTGTTGGTCATAGTGATTGCGCTGGATGTCCTATTGATGATGAAACTCAAAAAAATTATATTCGACAATCTGTTGAAAAATGCATAAAAGATTTACCCCATGAAGCAGTTACTGGGCTTTTCGTATATGAAAACGGTGAAATTGAAGTTTTAGTGGATTACGTTTAATCTTTTTAATTTTTATTATTTCCCTCTCATTCTCTTCTATTTCTTTCACTTTTTTTCTCATTTTTCATTCTCTAATTTCATCAATCTTTTTTTGTTTTTCAATCATTTCTTCCTCAATATTCCTTCGTTTCACAATTATTCTATTTTTGTAATTTATCATTTGGATTTACAATTATTTCCTGCCCTTCATTTTATTCCAGAGCCATATATTTTCAATTACTTCTCCATTTGTCACACCTATTTGTATCTCTTTTTAATTACTAAATTTTCCTTTATTTATAACATAAATAAACGTTTTCTCTCCAGATTTTTTTCTTTCTTTTTAACTACTGCACTAATAGGAACCGTTAACACGTTCTCTTTTTTCAAGAAAAATTCTTATATTAAACGTTTCGTTCAAAAACAATATTCTGAATATCCTTCTCAAAAATTCTTTGGTAAAAACTCCAATATTTTAACAATCGGATCTTTTGTATCAACTATTTTATACAAAATTACTTTAAATTCACTATTTACAGCACTATTTACATTTCCTGCTTCTGAATATTTTTATTTTTCTTTTTTCCATTTTCATTAACTTTAACTAATTTTTCTAAATTCTTATCTTCTTTTAACAACTTTTGATTCAAAAACTTACCGCTTCACTTCCAACTTTTTATTTCTCGATCTAATTTAATTTTTTTCACTCACAATTTTTAAATCTGTATCTTTTTGCAATAAGTAATACAGGAATTGAAGCATCTGTAATTCCATTTTTATGGCATTAATTTTAATAATATATCCATTAACAGGACTTGTAATCACCCTCTGCACAAGCTGTTTATTTTTTACAATTTTTTCCAATTCTGTCTCTATAGCTGCTATTTCTCCTTCTAATTTTTTGAATTTTATTTTTATCATCTAATTGTTCCTCTGACATATTTTTTTAAATACCTCAGTTGTGATTTTTACAGCTAAAATACTCTTTTTGTCCTCTAATTCCTTTTTCAATATTTTTGTGCCTTGTAATCACTGAATTTAATTATAACGTCTCCTTTTTACTTTATCGCCTTCTTTAAAATAAATTTTTATCAACATTAAGTTGTACATCTAAACCGATACTTATAAAAATCTTTAGGTTCTACTTTTTGCTTTTTGAATCTACATAAAGATCAATATTCTCTCGTTTTATCGTTGAAACTATATTTTTTTCAGAAATTGATGGAGTACAAGTCTTTATCATAAAAAGTATTATCATTACCAAAAATGTTGGTAATAGCCAAATTATATTTTCATTCGTTTCTTTTTCAATTTATTTCCTATCTTTATTCTAAATTTTAACTTCTTTATAATTTTTCCAAATTTATAATCTTTAAATTTTAATGTTCTCCATTTAATGTTTTCCATCAAAATATGATATTTCATTCAAGTCATCTTCAAATGCAAAATATTGCTTTTTCCCTAAAAATAACTGATCTTCGTATCTTTGAATAGGAAATACAAAAATCCCCAATTATTTAAATCAGTATAAATAAAAAAATCTTGTCGTTAAATTCTGTATCGTATCAGTATCATTTTGCGTAATTACTCCGTTAAAAATAGGAATTATATCCTCTGCATCCATTTCCTCATAATCATCATCATTTTTTATAAATTAATTCTTTTTCAAATCCCTTCCGCATTGTAAACATATATTTTCAATTCTTCAGCTGATATTGTTTTATCAATCTCTCCTTTTAAAATATCAGCTTTTCTAGAAGTCTTTATCATTTCAATTTTTCACCATCATATTTTTTTCAACCCATACAGAATAAGGAACCAACGGCACTTCATTCTCAATTGTTACATTCATATGCCCGAATCTTTTTATAATCTAAATACTTTATAGCTCCATCCAAACAATTCAATTTTAATTCATAATCATCACGGTGACTCAACTCCTTATACTCAATCATTTTCCTGGTACAAATTCTTTTCAAAACTTCTTGAAATGTGCTAATTTTTGTAGATTGTCCACTCAATTTTATCAATGAATATTCAAATAAAATCCCTTCGTTATAGTAAGTATTCAAAAAAATTTTTCTTAACATATTGTAAATATCAGCTTTTACTATTTTTTTCAATTTCTTTAATTGTAAAAAAATATGGTTTTGATATTCGTTTATCGTTCTAAAAATTCCATTTTTCTAATATGTGAATAATCCATGATTTTTATTTGAGTTATGTGCATATCATTACTTTTTGAAAAAGAATCTTTCATACGTGGAACGTCAAATTTTTGTTCTCAATCTTCCATCAATCGTAAAAATTCCTTCTTTAAATTTTCAGCAGCTTCCCAAAGCATGTAAAAATTATTTCTAATCTTTTTGTACTCTTCGCTCATCTTATTTTCAAAATTAGAATATCTTGTCGGTATAATTGTTTCATATTTTTCATATTCACTTTGTAATTTCTCAAATATTTTTTTCAATCCCAAACTCATCAATCACTTTATAAATCATATCATTATCGTATTCAATTAAGTCATTTATTGAAATAATTTTCTTTTTTAGTATATAGATTTTCTAACACAACTTTTTAAAAACTGCATTATTCTGTAAGTCATATTATTTCCACCAAAATTTTCATCACCATTCTCAAAACTTGTTTTTATATCCAAATAATACGAAATTCTTTCATTCTCGATTACATATTTACAAGCTACTAAATCTGTAGTTCCTCCTCCACAATCTATAATTAAAAGCACTGTATTCTTCGCCTTCCTTATACTTTCTTTTTATTTGATTTTCTATCGTATTATACAAAACTGCTATTGCCTCGTCCATAGCATTTTTCTCTAATAATTTCATATTCAAAAAGTTGTTTCTCCATTTTTTTCCACAGTAAAAATCTCTTGAAACATTTCTAAAAATTGCTCTTTCAATTTCACTGGACTTGAAGCATGTATTTTCTTAAATTTACATTTAAAAAGTATATTCTGCCTCTCCACAATATATTTCAAATATGCTCTTATAATCTTTTTCTTTCAATATAAAGAATATTACCAAACTCATCATTTATTTTTTTCTTTTCTCTATGATCATGAACCCAACGTTTCAACCCATAAAATAACGATCCATTAACAACATAATTATTTTTTTCTCAAGTTTTCTAATAACATCATATCCAAACAAATATTTAATATCATTAGGATTACTACAATCCAAAAACATACGCCAATGTAGGGAAAAAAATCTCTGTAATGTCTTTCTCCATCATTAAATTTCACATAATTAATTTCATTTATTTTTACATTCCCAATTAAAATATCATTTGAAGGCAAATCTCACATAATTTCTATCTAAATAGGCCCCAACTGATGTATTAACAGTACCAAAATCAATACACAAAGTCGTATTTGTAGTCTCTAAATTTCTCACTTCAAAATTTTTCAAGTTCAATTTTATAATAATCTAACCTATATGGATAAGTTGGCTGTGATGCCTCTTTTGCATTATAAAAATCTATAGATAAACTGGATATCCCTCTCTTTAAAAATAACAATGAAAATTTATTATTTTTCAAACTTTCTATTCTAAAAAATCTTTTTACTAATTAAATAAAATTTATTTTTAGAATCTAAATCTTTTTCCAATTGAAAAATTCCACATAAATAATTATTTGCATTTATCAAAAAAAGCATTTGCTTTACTAATATTATCTGGCAATTCAATTTTATAACTATCTTCTTTCGTTAAATCCAATTCCTTATACAATACAATTTTATGAGGAACCTTTATTGTATTTTCATGATGTATCCTATTATTCAATTTATCATCAAATAATTTTTGAATATTCTCAAGTCCCTTTTTCTTTTGTAATTCTTAATACAAAAATCTGCTCTAGCTCCTCGATATTTCAATATTACTTCTATCAATTCTTTTCCGACTTAGTGTATCAACCTTTGCCTCCACAAGCCTTTTCATCAATCGCAATTTGAAGCATTTTCATAATACGATTTTCTTTTAATTCTTCTTCGTAAAATAACCTCATTTTTCTCCCTTTTATTTTTATCAATTCATTTTTAATTTTTTTATTCTCAAAATACTATTAATTTTATTTCTATGCTTACATGAAAATACTAATATTTTCCCTATTCTAATTTTCAAATTTCTCAATATATCTCAAAATTTCATAATAAATCTCCAGACAACTCCTATATCTTTCCTTTCTATGTATTGCCAACCCTTTTTCCATAATTTTCTTCAAACCTCATTAATTTTATGTTCAAAAGTTAATTCTTCACTATAAAACCCATCTAATACACTTTTCAATTTTTTCTTTTCCAGCATAAAATACAACAACGCACACAAACTATACACATCACTTCTCTCATCTATTTCTGTTTTCAGTGAATACATTTCCAACGCAGAATATCCTTCTGTAACTTTAATATAATCTCCATTCCTATTACCTTTCAACAATCCAGTCCCAAAATCTATAATTTTTAATTTCATTTTTTTCCCATTAATCAAAATATTCGACGGTTTTATATCCCTATAGAATCACACATTCATCATGTATTTCAATCACAATTTTAACTATTTCCAAAAATATCTGTAAAATCTCTTTTTCAGGTAATTCATTTTTCAAAACATATTTTTCAAATTAATTCCTCAAAATATTCCAAAACTAAATATATTGTATTATTCTCTTCAAAAATTTACTAAATTAACAATATCTTTATTTTTTTATCTAACTTTTCTAAAATTTCTTTTTCTCGCTGAAAACTATTTTTAACTAAATTAAATTTTTCTGTATTTTTTTATTAGTAAATATTTTTTTAAATCATTATCTCTAATTGTAATCGACTTTGGAAAACACTCTTTAATAACGTATTTTTTTATTAAATTTAGAAACTAAATAAACATTAGAAAATTCAGTTTCATCAATATATCCCTTTATCTCATAATTATTCTGAAATTTATAATCTAATGGTAAAAAAATCCATTTTTTCTCCTCATATTTATTCTTAATATTTTTGACAATTCTTTTAACTTTTTATTCCCTGTCACATCTCTTCCCAATATTTTTCCAATTTCTTTTTATTTCTTCATCTAAACTATAATTTGAATTGATATTTTTAAATTTTTCTAGATTTCGATACTTTTTCCTATTTTTAAAGTATCCTCTTTCTTTACTGATTTTCTTGTTTTTAAATCCTTTTTTTCAAAATTTTTTGCTTTTTATTTCTTTTTTTCTTTCTTCTATTTTTCATATATTTTTCACATTCGACTTCTCTAAATTACTTTTAAGATTTTTCATTCTTGTTACTATTCTCTGAAGTACTCATTTTTATCTTTATTTTCTATATACTTTTTGAAATTTCTTCTGACTTAACATTTTTCAGGATTTTCATTTAAAAGCCACATCTGTTTCTAACCTTTTTCCTTTCCTCCAACAACTTCTATTTTCTAACTCTAAAACATTTTCTTCGATTCTAAATCTATAATTTCTCTTTTTCAGTAATTTATCAATTTTATTTTTCTACCTTCTTATCCTTACTTTTCAAATTACGATACTTATCTATCACAAAATCAATTTCTTTCATGGATTCAACAAATTTTTATTCTTAAAGTAATTTTTCAGAGATTATTAGATGTTTTTTCTGCTTCAGATTCCATTTTTCTATAAGCTCATATTTTTTTCCAAAAACCACAAAATGAAAATAAAAAAATCAACATCAGAAGAATATTTTTAAAGAATCGTCGCCGTAATCTTTTCATAAGATATACCTCTTCATCTTCTTGCAAAATATCCTCAATGAAAAATCGAAAAAGGAATTGTCATATTTAACTTTTTCTCACTTTTCATTACTTTTTCACTAATATAATTTTCTAACTCACCTTTACTATTCCATCGAATCAATGTATCCACAATTTCATTTTTCATTAATCAATTTCCAAAATTTAGGAGTTCCAACTAAAATATAATCATTTTTATTAATCACTATTTCCTTTATCTCATCTCCGAAAATTTCTTCAATTATCATATTTTCTCTAAAAATTTTTTTAATTTATTCTTTCCAATATTTTCCTACCAAAAAGCCGATTTTTTCTATAAGTACAACTATTATCGAAGTTTTTGAAATTTTTATTAGATATCAATTTTTTTCTTACAACTTGCTTTTCTTTCCTTAATTTTTCCAATCCAGTTACCATTAAATCAAAAATATTTTCACTATTAATCTCATCATTTTGAAAATATCTTTTCAAAATACTTTCCACACCAATCTTAGTAAAATTTCTACATTTTTCATCATCTACAATCAAAGTCCAAATACTCTTTTTTTCTTATTAGAATATAAGTCGAATAAGTATTTCTTTCAACTATTCCTTCATACTCTTTAAAGAAAAAAATGTATCTATTTTATTTCTATTTTTTTCTATTTCCAACCATTTTCCCTTCTATTTCAAAATTGCCACCATTTTTATTAGCCTTTTTCGTTGCTTTCTTTAATTTTTTCTATATTTTTTTGTATCTCGCTTGATTCATTCACTTCTTTCATCTTTTCCAATGAAGACTGATATTTTTTCTCAGCTTCCTTCCAATTTTTCTTCTTCGCCTCATCATCTCCTTCTTTTTCATACAAATATCCCTCGCTCTTAACTTTTTTCTTATCCAAATATTCTATTTTTGAGTTCTGCACTTCGAAATCTCCCGAATTTTTTTCAATTCTTCCAATATTTTTCTTAGCTTCTTCATATTTATTCATACCTTCCGAATATCTTCCCAATGAGTATTGCTGATCTCCCTGTATCTCTAAATTCGTAGCTTCATCAATTCTTTTATTAATTTGTTCTCCTCTAATTCGCTCCCTGCTCTATTTCATTTTTGACGTGCAGCAATTTCTGCCTCCTTAGCAATTAATGCCTGTTGTGACATTATTTCTTGCTGTTTTAACCTCTCACTATAATCTACTTCTAAATCTTTCAATTTTTTCTCACTTTCACTTTCATATTTAATGAATGACTGTGCTTGTGATATAAATTTTTTTCTACATTTGATACGTTATTATGATCTTTCAATCCTTCATACATAATCTTAGCTTTTGTTAATGTAGATATTGCCTCTGCAGGATTATTTGCTGCTAATTGACTCAATCCTTCTTTCACTAAATTATTTGCTGTTTGTAATTTTGCCATTTCTCTAGAATTTATTTCTTGAATTTTATTATCAATTTCTTGCGTTTTTACTAGTATCTCCTAAAGTCTGATACATTTCCTAGCCTTATAATACGCTTCTCTTGACTTATTTATATCAGTTGGCGATAACATATCTGCTTGATTTTCTACTAACATTGCACCATTATATTCCGTTTTCTCTTTATCAGCAATTTCTGATATCTTTCTCTCAACACTTGCAACATAATCTGCTCTTCCATTACTCAAATAAATCGCAGAAGCTGCCTTATAATTTTCTCTTGCCAAATTATAATTCCCAGCCGTAACTGCCTGATTTCCAGAAATTTCTAACATTTGTGCTTCTTTTAACTTAGATGCTGAATTTATTCTCGCATTCAAAGTTTCCAAAATTTCATTAATGTTCAATTCATCCCTTTTATACGAAATCTCTTCCAATGCATATTTAGCTGCCTGGTATTTCTCCGTAGCCTCATCATAATTTCCACTAGTAAACAATTCATTCCCTTGATTCACATCTTGAAACGCCTTCTTCAATTTTTTCAGTCTGTTCCATTTTTTCTTTTTATTTTTCTACAATCAAGCCATCAATCTTAGATTTATCTTGACCAATTCCAGATAAAAATCCAATAATTCCTCTTCTCTTAGACTTCAACTTTTCATACTCCCCTAGTTCCAACTTCAAATCTTCAATTGAATTATTAAAATTTTTTTCTTCATTAATTCATCATCTGCCTGTTGACTATAAATCGTTGCTCTTTTTCAATATTTCATTTCTTTTAGCAATATTAAAAATACCAAAAATAATAAAATTATCAATATCGCAGCACCAATCAATACAACTTTCAAATAAAATTTTCTTCTATCTTTCTCTACTGGTTCTGGTGAAGCAACTTCTTCAATTTTTACAATAGCAAGTGTATTATTTTCTACATCATCACGTAATGTAGAAATAACAGCATTTTTCATAGATTCAAGCCATTTATCCAAATTTTTCTTGCCTAGAAAAATTCTACTTCCATTCAGTTTCTTCAACATTTTCCCAAAAACCAATAGTCGTCAAACATAGTACATCATTCTGTTCCAAACTAACTGGTTCTTTTATCAAATTCGGCTTTATTTTTCCATAATCTCCCACAGCCTGCAATAAATCATTTCTCTGCCTATGAAATTTAATATCATTCACATTTAGTGCTTCTTCCTCCACAAGCAACTGAGCAATACTATCATCACTGCTCTGAGAAACTATATAGACTATTTTCTCATATGATAAAAGCCTTGTATTTCCTACATTTCCATATAAAAATGAATTATAATTACTTATAACAACCAAAAGCGAAGCATGCATCAACGAATATCTTTCTGTTTCTTCTTGTTTTTCACGAATCTTTAAATTCGCATAATCAATCATTTCTTTTATAACTTCTGTATTAAAACGTGGATGCAACATAAAATACTCAATAACAGATTCAACTGCCAATTTCGATACAATTTCTGTACCTTCTTCTGCATCAAATCCATCAGCAACAACCCAAATCGCATAATTATCCAATTGCAAAAACCAAAATAATCATTATTTTTTTCTGAGTACCTGGCTCACTAAAGAATTTTTGTTATAAATTTTGATTCATCTTTCCTCATTTTTTTCTAAAAATCTATTTTATTAAAAACAGATCATTAACCCCCTCCTTTAAAAACTATTCCCCATCTTTTTAACATTTTTTTGATTTCTCTTTATTCCACTCAAAAAAATCTCCACAAAGATTTACAAATACGAATTTACTCTCTCCCATTTTCAATCAAATCATAAATTCTCAATTCTCTAGTATCATACAACGCCTCATTATTAACATAAATCAACCCTGTTGCCTCTCCTGGCGTAATCATAAACATTCTTTGTTTTTTGGATTATAGCTAATCGAACAGTGATTTTTCCTAGAAATTGACATATCACCCTATTATTTGAATATTCATTTTCATCTCCACGACCAATAAAATTTCGTTCACTTACCAAACGAAAATCCTTCCCTTTATTAGCCCCTTCAATACAAACAATCCACCCAACAACTGGATCTACCTGTGAATCCTTTTGCCCAATAAGCCGTTGTTTTTTTCGTCATCATTCATTTCCTCAATTAAATTTATTTTTATCTTCTTTTTACTTCTAATTCTAATCCTTCTGATTTGCAATATGGACATGATTTATACCTTGCAATATCATACATGTGCCCATTTCTACATCTATCTAATTTCATTATCCCCTCCAAAAAGAAAATATCTTTTTATCTTACATAACTTTTTATTTTTACATTCTCAAATTTTTCTTCCAGAATACTCGTAAATCATACCATTATCATATATATAAATAATATTTTTATAAAGAATTATCCCTACTTTTTTTATAATCTGTTATTTTTAATTTTCTTTTTACCGGTTTATTGTTATCATTCATGTCTACTATTACTATTCTATTATCAGTTAATATATATGCTGGTGCCAGTGTATTTTTCAATTTGATTTTTAAAAACTTTTTCTCCTGATCTAGCTTCATTTTCTGACCATTCCTCAGATGTAATAGGTTCATATTTTTCTAATTCTGATATCACTTCATCCACTTTCTTTAATCCATACCTTCCATCTATATCGTAAGAAAGGTATTCTGTATCAATCGTTATAACTTTCAAAATTTTTTTCTATTTGATCTTTAGAATAATTTTTTTCTAAAAATTCAAAAGATTTTCTATAACTGCTTTTTCTACCCTCATCAAACTTTGATTCAGGCAATTTATAATTATATTCAGATATTTCATTTACTAAATATTCATATATATCTTCTTTATTGAGTAACCAATCAATATCATGATTTATCACCTTTTCTTCCAATTCCAACAATATTGAAATTATTTTTCTTTATTCTTTTCTCCTTAGGGTTCATTATCAAAAATTTGTGAACTGTTTTCTAATTTTATCATTTTCTTTTCTTTACTTTCGATATATATAAAATATCTTGACTTGAATCATTCATATCAAAATAATCACTTTTTATAAGAATACTATCTAAATAAGAATAATTTTTTTAAAAATTCTTCTAAATCTGATGTTTCAATTTTATTTTTGCCTTTGAATTTCCATTTTTAATATCCCCCTTATTTTTTTAAATCTTTAACTTCTTTATTGCCTTTGTTTTCAGCACTGCAAGAAATTATTACTAATATTGATAAAATTATTAATTTTTTTCAATCTACACCCTTTCCTTCTAAAAAAATTCAATTTTTCTACAATATTTTTAAATTTTTATTAGAAACTTTTAACTTAAATTTTCTAAGATTATCCCAATTCTTAACCTTTCTCCTTCTATTTTCTTAATAAATTTTATTATATCACCAAATAATTTGTTTGAACCTACAGTAAAATATGCAGTTTTATCTTTTGTGTATCCTTTAGCAGGTGCTAGGCACCCTTCTAGCCCAGAACTTTTAGCAACTGGATGAATTAAAATCCACCTTTTTTCATAAATTAAAACTTTTCTCTTTAATTTTTCATTAAACAATCCTTTTTGAATTTGCAGTGTTATTAAAAACACCAATCGCTAAATAGCCTTTTTCTTGTCACATTTCCTTTTTTTATCTTTTTATCTGGTCTCTCATGCCACCTTAATTCATGCGTTCCTTGTACAATTCTTTTTCCTTCCAGAAATAATTGTATCAGGTCCTTCTCTTTCCACTACATAACCATTAAATCCTGCAACCTCTCTACCACTAGGATCTAAGATACGAAATTTAGATAGTGTTCCTAGCGACAACTCCTCTATTCTCACTACATCTAAAATATAGTTTCCTCTACTCCACTATGAGGACAACTACTCCCTGAACAAGAACCGCTTTTACTAACACCTGAAGTTGCTTTTATATTCTCGTTATTAGCAGGCATACTTTTCTGGTCTTTTTTCAATAGTTTCGCTTTTGACATTATTCGCAGTTGATTTTTGTGTAACTGGATTATTTTTGTTTTTATACTTTGAATAGGCTTTTTAATCACTTCTTTTTGTTTGAGTTTTCAGTTGTTTTTGATAAATCTTTCTGTGAATTTTTTTCACTTCAAATTGTTTCATTTTATCTTTTTGAATTAAAAATATTTTTCATATTTCATATTATTATTCACATTTTCATTTTCAACATACATTTTTCCAAAAAAACTATCATCTATTTTCATTCCGTTATATCTAAAATCTTCCATTTTCATATTTTCTATTTTTTTCATCAAGAGAAAAATTTTTGATTATCTATATCGTTATTTTTAACATTCGAATAATGATTTTCATTCCATTCCATTAAACTAAAAAGGACACGTCGATAAAACTTTTTCCATTTTGACGAATTTCCTCAAGAATATCGTTTTTCACTTGGAGGTAATTCTAATTTCTTGTATAAATTTTTTCTCCAATTTGAAACCACGTTTTTACATCGGAAGTATTTACTTCTAATGATTTTTTTGATTCTCAGACTTATTTTCTTGAATTGATACATTGTAATTAGGATTATTCAATACCCATAATATTTCTGCTTCTTTATTATTTGATTCATTATTTGATTCATCATTTAATTCATTCACAATATTATCAATATTTTTCAGAACTAATATCAAAATTTCCTGATTTCATTAAATATCCATACGCTATAACAGGTAACATCTTTGCCGAATAAAAATTTTTCTTTTTGATAGTCGCATAAAGAAATTCCATAATTTTTAATACCTTTTTGTGTCTAATGCCGGATTTGACAGTTGTTTTACTCGTTTATATGCTTCTTTAAAACTTTCATAAATTTTTCTCTCAAATCCTTTTTCTTTTTTTCAAAAAGAAGTTTCTTTCTTTGCCATTTCCATTTTTATTTTATTCTCATTTAACAATTTCTCATATTCTTTTTCTTATTTTCTGATGAATCTTCTTTCCTAGACACATTACACATTTTAGTTAACACATCTGGCGAAATTATATTTTCTACATCCTTTAAATACTTCTTATTCTTGGAAAAATTTTTGACAGTTTTTCTTCAATAATGTTTGCATAAAATTATTATTTATGTCTTTACAAATATCAATCAACAATTTGTACTTACAATCAACTATCTCGAGTACTTTTCTCCCAATTTAGTTTCCTTATCAGAAGCTGTTCCAATTGCATTTTGTCCCGCATCATCAATACTTATCACACCACCAAATTTACATTTTATTGTTGCTGTATTCAATAAAGCTGGATAATTTCGAACTTTCACATCAGTCAACTTTTCCCATTTTTCAAGTAATTCTGGCTTACATTTTTCCAATCGCTTTACACATTTTTAAATGGTAATATTTTTCTTATCCAAAATATTTGCTTGTTTCCCACCTCGTAAACGTACACTTTCCTGTTCAATAATTAATCTACTAATATCATCTGCCATTGTACATTTCAAAATACAATTATCATTTACAAATAAATTTCCAGTTGGGTTCACGACATTATCCAAAGTATAAAACTCTTTATAGAATGAATAAATGTCCATAGAATCTATATTTGCCGCATAATCTCTAATTTCCTTACTCGCTTTTAAATAATTGTTGAATTATTCTTTTTATCTTTATCATAATCAGCTTTATCTCTATATTCACTATAAACTTCACTAATTAATTGAGAAATTTTTTTCGAATATTCCTAACTTTTTATAACCGATTTAGAACTTATCCAATCATTTTAAAAACAGTTGTAATTCTAATCTCTTTCCTGATTTTTTCCAATCTATCAAATAGACCCGTCTCACTTTTTTGAAGGTAAATCAATCCCACGCTGCCTTTTTACATACCACAACAAATAATTCCTAATAACATTACTATCCTTGTATTTATGATTATCAAAATATTTATCTTCCTTTTTCACTTTTTAAAACCAGTCTGAACCTTCAAAAATTCAATAATGATATTATCAATAATTCTCCGTGATAATGGATTTTTTTAAAACACCATTTTCATCTAACAAAAAAACTTTCTTTATATTCTTTCTCGTCTTGATAAAGTTCTCTTATCAAATTTTCACAGTGCATATTAGCAAAAATTTTCATGAGGCTTTTTCAACCCTTATCAAAAATGTCATCAATATCCTTGATACCTTTCAAATATTTATTATACTCTTCTGGTAGCTTATTTTTGAATTTTTAGTCGAATTTGAATCATTTTTTTCAACAAATGACTTGAAACATTCGTATTCTTTTCTATAAAACTTTTTCTCCGCCTCATAAGATTTTATCGGCTTTTTATCTGGATAAACAACATATTTTTGCACTAAATTGACCTAAAACATATTCTAACGTTTCTATCTTTCCTTTATTCTTAATCGGTGTCGAAAATATATAATAAATAATATTTTTGTGTTCTAATCGTTTCAGAATTTTTCTCTTTCCCGTAAAATATCAAAAATTCTCTTGCTTTATAATATTTCCTGTTCCATTTTCATCTTTTGTCACTTCATCATAAATTTTCAAAAGCAAATCTATATCTTCCTTATTATCCTCTAAAACTTTTTTTACCAGTTTTAACCTCCAAATATTTGATATAATTTTGATTATACATATTTGAATCTAAAAAAATTTTGCTTTTTAATCTTTCTACATTAACTTCACTCTGATTCACAAAAAGCCATTTCTGGGGCCTTCTGAGAACTTATCAGCTCACGATCTTTCCTATACTCCTCTGTATCCCAAACTTCCTCAAATTTCTGCCCATTAAAAAAATATACACACCGTCTTTTTCTTCATCCAATTCATTAAATATTTTTGAGTGCTATTGTTTTTAGGTTCCTCTACTTTCTTCACTATATTTGACGCATTTTTGTTTATCAGGACTTTCCTTTTTGAGAATTAGAACTTGTTGCCACTGATGGTTTAGCTACATTATTATTTGATTTATTTTGTGGTAGCTCAGTAGTTTTTTTGCTTCTTTATTTATTTTTTTATTGTCACTCTGTGTATCGTTTTTTTAAAACTACTTTATTAGCAGAGCAACTGTCTTTAAATCCTATTATTACTGACAAGTCATGTCCTGATAAATTTTCATGATAAAAATAAGCAAGGAACATTATTTCCATCTACCGGAATACCATATTTACCTTTTAAAATTCATTGATAAAGCATTTGACATAGCACCTTGACCACATAAATGACCTGCTCCAAGCAATCCTGATGAAGTGAGAACAAAACTTTTTCCTTTTTAAATCCTCTGACTTAAATCCTTGAGACTTTTTGTAATAATATTCTCCTAACACTTTCTTTAGAAGCTAATAATAATTTAGGAGTTTTATAATTTGCATCTGCAGGAACATTTATTTTTGACAAATTTTGTTAGAATATTTTTAATAACATCCAACGAACTTTTTAAAGATTTCATGATCGCTTCATCTTGAGCTTTTCGGATTATTCAGAAAACTTCTTTTATTGGTTAATCCCCACTTTTTGCTGCTTCCCCTCTAAATCTAGCCGTTTCCCCAAGTTGCGTCTTTTTGTACCCATCCCATATCTGCAAGTACATCTGTTCCAAGCTGATATCTTCCTATATAACGTTTTTTTATCTTCTAGTTGATAATTACCACTGCTCTCAAAAATAAGCTAACTTATCAAAAATTTAACAGCGCTATCTCCAATATCTTTTCCCTCAAAAATTCTATTTTTCATATTCCCCCTATAAAATCTATAGAATTCAAATTTTTATCTGATTTTATTACCTCTTCTTAAAATTTTTTTCTCTTCCTCCACAAGTGTTCCTCTTTTTAAAATCTACAATTATAAAAATTAGGTCGCCCATGAGCAGAAATTGTTGCTAAATATAAATTATTTCCTTCTGGACTTTCTAATAAACTATATAAATCTGAACCTTCTTCAGCAAATATCTTTCCATCTTTCAAAAAAATATGTTGTAGTATATCCTCCATAAGCACTAGTTGCTCTTATAGAATATGTAGAATAGTTACCATTTTTATACATTCCTATACCGAAAAATTCCATTATCCTCATCTTCATCATGTTCTTTTTATATTCTAATATTTTTTTCTCATTACTTGCGGAACATTTTTCTCTGAAACCATAATCACTTCTATATCTTTTATAGTTTTATATGTTTCAAAATCTTGTATTTTTCCCTTCAAAATCAGAAAAGTGAGGATATCTAGCTTCATTATCACGCTTTTTTTGATATTTTCTTGTACTCTTTCATACATATAAATCTCATCTAAGAACATAAATTTCTGATAATTATCATAAACATAATCCACAATCTTTTGGGGAGTCTTCCTAATCTCAAACCGTTTCAATCTTTTTCAAACTAGGTATCTCCTCAATTCCGTATTCTAAAGGATTATAACTTATATCTAAATGTTTTTAATTCTGACAATTTTTCCAATTCCTCTTATATCTTTGATTTTTATTATTATGTAACCACAATTCTCTCAAATTTTTTTAAATTCAAGATCGGTTTAATATCTGTTATTTGATTGAAATTTATTCTTAAAACTTCTAATTTTTCTAAACTTCCTAATGCTTCAATATTTTTTTATTTTATTCCATCTCAAATCTAGCTCTCTTAAATTTTTTTATATTTTTGCCAAACATTTTATATCGCTAATTCCTTTATTTTTTTAAAGTTATTTTTTTGTAACATTCAAATCATACTCTGGAATTTTGTCACATTTTTCAATTTTTTTCTGATTTTTTTATAACTTCATTTTGAGTAGAAAGATTTTTTTACTTTCTTTTTCAATAATTTCTTTACTTTCTTTCGTGCCACCATTACAGCTAAATAACGTCCCTAAAAAAACAATATTAATGATAAAAATCTTTTCATCAATAATTCCTCCTAAATTTTATTTTTTCATTCTCATTTCTTAAAACCTCAATTTCAATTTATTTTTATTTTTCTATCACTTACTTTTACTCAAATTCTTCAATATAATCTTCAAGATAACTATCAAAAATCTAAAAATTCTATTTTTCAGTCATTTCTGTAAGAGCTCTTAATTTTTCTTTTTCATTCCCAATACCATTCCAAAAATAAAAATTTCTTTTTCTTTTAATTCTACCCAATTTCTTTTTCCAATGTTCTTCGTGACGTAATTTCAGTAAGTGCGATTTGCGTTACAGTTGCTTTAATCGCACTATTATAATGTAACATTTCACTTGCTACTTCCACAAAATTATAATTACTTTCTTTGTATTTTATCCACGCTTTTTGTGTTGTTACTAAAATTTGTTCACTATTTCTGTATTTAGAATTTTTTTAATTTTTCTATTACTTTCCTATAAATTATATTGAGTTCTTCGTCCCATTTTTTTAGAAAGCTCAATATATTCTTACAAACAAGTCTTATCATTCCCATATTTTTGAATATTTTTTTCAAATTTCTCCATTCGAGATTTTAATTCTCTATAATAACTTAATTTTTGAGAATCTTTATTTTTTTATTTCTTGCAATTTTTTTCTGATTAACAACCAAACTATTGTTATTTCCCTTATTTGAAGTAATTGTATCTTTTTCTTTTTGCACAAGAAATTATAGAAAAAAACTAAAAAAATATTAGTACAATTTTTTTCATTTTAAGAAGCAATCCTTTCAATCTTTTTATTTCAATTTTTCATTTGTTTCTCTAAAGATATTCATCATTTTTTTAATTTTGGTAACAATTTTTAATTGCAATTAATAAAAATCAAATTAACAACAATTTTTGTTGTTGCCAAATAAATAATATCTCTGATTCCACCTTAATCGGTGTATTTCTTCTAATTTTCACTTTTTCTCCTATCTGATTTTTTTCGATCCCACTCCCATTTTGTGAACCTAAATCCTCGTAATACCAAACTCCATTAACTCTATTAAGCAGTCCATGAGCTCTACTTACCAAGTTCGAATAAATTCCTTCGCTCACATCAATATCAACCTTATTTCTAGGCGTTTTCTTTCCAATTAAAAAGTGACGTAGCTCTTCCTACTTTCCAAATTTTAATATCATAATCTTCTGAGTTTTTCAAAATTATACTTTCCAATTGATTTTTCTCTACTTCTTCTATCTCTTTTTACTCTATCCAAAAAAATTACTATGTTCTCTTTCTCTTTCGTTTTTTTATTTCATTTATTTTTCCTTCCATCCTAACTTTTTCTTTAAATCTTTCCACAATTAATAAATAAAAGAGTTACTCCAATAAAAATAAATATTGAAATATACAAACTTTTTGTAGAATAACCAGAAAAATGAACATACATCAATGTTATAGTTAACACAGCTAAAATGATAATATTTTTTTCCATTCAAAAACTTACTTATCCTCTTTTTCGAAGATAATTGTCTTTTCTCATATTTTTTTGATACCTTCGTCCACAGATAATTTTGATCTTTTGTCAAATTTCCCTCTTTTTCAAACTTACATTTCTACTCAATCTTTCCAATCGATACAAACTTCCTCGTCCAAACGGTCTTCTAAAAAAATATTTCTAAAATTTCTAAAAATATTAATTCTTCTCCACATTTATTTTTTTCCCCTTCACATTAAAAATTCTCAAAAGTTTTTTTCAATAGAATTTTTCGTTCTCTTTTTTTCTAAATTTACTCATTCCCTCAATATTAAATGCCTTTTTCAAACATATTTTTAAAATTATCTGGTGTAAACAAAAATTCATCGAACTTTTGTGTATTTTTCTCTATTTTCATTTATATTCTCATTTTTTTGAATTTTTTTACACTCGTATTTCCATTAAAAATTTTTTTATTCAATTTATGTCTTTTTTATCATACTCTGTCCTTTTTCGTAGGATTTTTTTAGCACATCATAAGCCTCCGATATTTTTTTAAACATATTTTTCAGCTTTCTTATCATTCGGATTCCTGTCTGGATGATATTTCAACGCTCAATTTTTTTATACGATGATTTCAGTTCATCTCGAGTAAAATTCTCTGAAATTCCCAATATTTGATAATAGTCCATCTTTTTCTCCAATCTATTCTATTGATATTTTTTTCGGTATAATTCGTTTTTTTCTCTTGTTTTGCTCGCTCTTTCCCCAAATTTTCTAATATTTTCAATAGACTTTCATAGAGTTCATCATTTGAATAATCCATTTTTTTAGAAATAAATTTTGTATTTATATATGCGATTATTGTTTCTCGCTCCAGTTTCCCTTGCAAACAATTTGTATAAAAATTTACATCAAAAATATCCAAATTTTCTTTTTGTAGACGCCTCCAAGGCCCACATTTCTAATATTTTTTTGGATGTAATGTTTCCTCTTTCATTTTTTTCGAAGAATATTTTTTTGATTAATTATTTCTAACAAATTAAAATCCCTTCTCAAATCAGAAAAAAACTATTGTAGTCATTTCTTAAATCTGCTCCTGTTCTAGTTATGAATCTAGCTATTTCTATTTCATCTTCCCTATTTCATAACCTCTTTCTAACCTAAACTCTCCTCTCCTAATATAAAATTTTTCTATCCTCAATCTCAGAAAATAATTTCAATTTCAAAATATATTTATCTTCTTCATCTGGCATAAAAAGTTATAATCTTCTTGTAGCCAATATATTTTTCCCTTTATACTTCAATATTCCCTTTTTTTACAACTACAACCTTTTCCACTTCATCCGTTTCCAAGTCAAACCCTTTTATAATCCCATCCTTTGCCTCTAAATACATCAATTCCATTATCTCTACTGGATTATCCCTCAACAAATCTAATTCCTTTTTTTCTAAAATACTTCCTTTCTTAAAAATTGGATACCTATTCTCAAACATATTTCCCCCTCTTAAATAATAAACTAATTACAACAAATAAATAAATTATTTGTTCTAAAAACATTAATTATTTCTATTATTTTTAGAATTTACTCAGACAACAAATTTATCATTTGCACCTGAGTAAATCTTTTTTTCAAATTTATATTATTATTCAAACAGTACTTTTTTTGTATTTTTATTTATTCTTTCAAATTTACTTTTCTCAAACTCTCAAAAATTCTCATTAACTTTTTTTAATTAAATTACAATTATGCTTCTTCCTGTGTTGCATAACCTCCTTCAATCACAACTTCAATAACTTTCTCTTTTTTTCTGTTTAATTTTTCAATGAAAATGTTCCTGTTCCAGCTTGACTTCCGTATTCCTCAATATAATCTACAACAAACACATTTGTCATATCAATTTTTTTCTAACCATTTGCCCAGCTGAAATTACTTCCAAACTAGCTTGTCTATAAGCATCACTCGATTCAGAAGGAACCAACGACCATTGAGCTACTTTTTCTAGTATCATCTTCAGTATCTCCATTCGCAGCCGCCAAAAATTTTTTCCCTTAATTTCTAAAATAACCCCTAAATCAGTTGCTCTCGCATTTTGAATCATCAGGTGTTTCTGACATATACTTCACATCTAAAATGCTTTCTTTATCCAATAATATTTCCTCATTTTGTCCTTTTTACTGTTAATCTAAATCCCATTACTAACTCCCCTCATTTTATTTTTAAAACTACTTATTAATTTCCACTTGCAAGTTTCTCATATTTCCTGCAAAACACTATATTTAACTGACAAATACCCATCTCTTCATCAATTTTATGCGAAATATCGTCTCCCTTTTTGCATAATTCCATTTATAAATTTCTGATCCTTCAACCAAAGAGATTTTTTTGACTAGATGGATTTGTACTGAAAAAAATAAATTCAATTTATCCTCTTTAAAATCAGTTGTCACAAATCTTAAAACTCTTTCAATATAAGTCGTTGTCAAAGTTTTTATACAATGGTTCATATCCACCTTCAGAATTTTTTTAATAATGTTCTAGCCTTTATAAACTACAATATTTTTTTAATTTTCTCTTTTTGAACCTGTGCATTATCTGAAGAAAATACAAATCCATAATTAAATTGGTTAATTTTTATCTTTTATCGCATTTGTAAATCCTGAAATTTCTTTAGACATAGTTGTTTTTAACCTTATAAGGATTATCATCCGCTTCAATATCAAACCTAACTCCTGGATACACCATCGAAACCGCATTAAATCTATCTCTTAAATAATTAGGACATTGAGAAGCCGAAATTATTCCAGCTGCCACATACGCTCCATCCACATACACCTTCTATCCAAAACTTCAGCAAATCTTCCTGTTCATCTGATAAAAACAACACCATCATTCTCATATTTCATCTTATAGTCCAATATCACACCAGATTTGTCTTTTTGGAATTATAGTAAAATTAGGAATTACTGGTATCAAATATTCAGAATATTTTTGATTTTCTAAAATTGATGTTTTTCTCAATATATTTATCCAATCCTTTTTGTTGCCAAATTATCAAAAGAAGTCTCATAAGTCCCTTCAAAATTAAAGAAAAACCTGAACTTTATAATTACCTAATATCATCATCAAATTAGTTAATGTTTCTATTGTATTTTTTTCTCTGTTTTTTTCATCATTTGAAGTCCCTTTAAATCTCGCTCTAACCTTTTTTTCTCACCTTTTTTTAATATCTAAGTCAACATTTGGATAAATTGCAAACCAAACTGTATTATCGAAATCATTTTTCATATTAACTGTATTTAAAAACGCTTGCAATCTCTCTTTATTCCCCGATTTTTGCAATCATTTCTGCCTTGACATTAGTAATTAACAAAGTTGGTTTCATCATAGAAATTTTTCGTTTCATATTGCTCAAAAAAACATCTTTATTCCTAATAATTTCTCAATCAAAGGTTTTGCAATTTTCACAAAATCTTCCTGTGCAAACTTATAAAAACTCAAATAATTATTATAATTCTCAACTTCCTGTTCTTGATCAATCTCAACAAAGTTCTTAGCCAATGGAACAAAAGTTCTCACCACTAAATCTTTAATATACTGATTTGGTTCCTCTGTAACACTTTCATAATCATCTTGAAACGCTTCCATAAGTGCAGTCGTATTCTTCTCTTCAATTAGAGCTAACTCATTTGATTCATTTTGTTTATACTCGATAACCTCTAATTCTCCCTTTTCTCCAACTTTCAACATTCCCAATTTAATTTTTTCAGATTTAAAACTGCTCTCGTCACTCCCAATCAAAAGACGAGTTTTTATATCCTCAATAGCCAATGGTAACATTCCCAAAATATTATTATAATTTTGAGAAGCTTCCTCAAACTTATTATTCAGTTTATCTCCATACTCTAACTTTTTAGGATTTTCATCATCCAATTCCTCATACTTATTAAAAAAATATACGTAATTTCCTTCCTAGTCTGCTTTATATCTTCAATAACCTTCTTCGGCGAAATCAATTCCAAAATATTCTCAAATTTAAACTCAACATTCTTATTCCCTTGTGATTTCCTAGCCTCCATCAAAGTACTCAGCATTTTTAAAAAAATACATTCCCATTATCAATTTTTTATTTCATTAATAAATTCTTCTGGAATTCCTTCTAGCTTCTTTAAAAATATACTGAATCCTTTGATTTTTCTGCATTATAATAGCTATAAACCTTTGGCTCAAACTTCTCCAAAAATTCATCAAAACTTGACACTAAAAGATGCTTTATTAATCTCAAGTATCTTCTCATCATCCAAAGAATCAATTCCTTTGACATCATCAATCAATGTAAGCAAATCCATTTTCTCTGGATTAATCTCCTCAAATAACATGGTTCTATTAGTTTGATTAATAACCCTTTATTATTCATACTTTTTCAATTATAAATAACATCAACAAAACCTCAATTTATAATCTATTATTTATAATCTTATTTTTCCCCCTTTCTCAAATTTTTTGATTTTTCAAGATTATTTTTTTAATCTTTTTTTAATCTATTCCATAATACATTATTTTAAGTTTTTTTGTCAACAATTTTTTTAATTTATTTTTTTAATTTTTTTATTTAGAATTATATTTTTCTTTTTTTCGATATAGTTACAAAATTTAAAAAAATTTGGGATTGAAGATAAATAATTTCTATTTATCTCCATTTCCACACATTTTTTTAATACTAAAACCTCTTTATTTATCTAACTTTTTTTAACACCCCAACACACTCAACTTGCTCATCATTGTCCAAACTCATATTTAAATCTTCATCAATGATAGGAAGTTTAAAAAGTAATTGATTTTTAGCCATTGTCCATTCAGTTGCTTTTTCTTTGTAAATTTGAATTTCAGAAATCAAAGATGTAATTAACTGTCTACGCTCTACATTATTCATTACATTGTAGAGTTTATCAAAATAAATCAGAACCTTATATATATTATCTCCTGTAAGTTTTTTTCAGCTTTAATAGTTTGTTTCTTCGCTTTCGCATCAATTAACAATGATTCTAATTCTTCAATTTTTGTCATACATACGATAGAGTCTATCGTCTAAGTCCTGTTTTTCTTCGCTTATAATGCTTATCATCAACATCTAAATCATCTATTTCCTCAATTAGCTTAAACTTTGTGGAATGACTTTTCCGCAGTTCTTTTTGATAATTATCTATTTCCTTTTTCTATTTCAGAGGTATCCACTTTCATATTGATTTTTTCTTGCATCATAGAAGCAAATTGGGGATTGCTTACTATCTTTATAATTATCTCAGCAACCGCATCATCTAACAATTCTTCTCTAATTTGCTTACTGAAAGTACACTTATGACCTCTCATCATCTGCCTATGTTTACAGCCATAGTAATAAAAAAATCTTTATACTTTGTACCATCTTTCCTTTTCTTGATACACTTGTTGCCAAACATTCCCACTCCACATACCGGGCATTTTACAATTCCTGAAAGCAAGTGTGTGCGTATATCTTTTCCTTTATTCACATGCTCATATTTCTTTGCTTGAGATTTTAGCTTAACCTGAGCAGCCTGCCATAACTCATCAGAAATTATAGCTTCATGAATTCCTTCAGCTATTAAATATTCATCTTGTTCTACTTGTTTATATTCATTTCTTGTTCCATGAACTTTTTTTCTAAAGTTCTTCTTCCAAATGCTATTTTCCCGTTATATACAGGATTCTTTAATATCTTCCTTATAAGACCCGCATCGAACAATGGATTCTTTCCATTTTGCCTTGGGATTTTTCTTATACCATGATTTTCTAAGTATTTAGAAACCCAGCGTACTCCCTCCAACCCATTTATATACACCTTTTGAAAAAAGTTCTTCGTTTGTAAAGGTTTCAGCCAACTGTAAAACATCGCTATGGGATTTATGAAACATTTTAGTTACATTTTCAAGAGAAGTATTTTGATGTTTTTTCCAAAACCCCACATTCATATCACCATAAGTTTTCCAGTTATATGGTTCAGGCAAAAATGGTTTTTCTTCTCCCTTTTGATTGGAATGTACCCAATTCAAAATAAGCTGATGCCATTCATAGAGATGGATTAAAACATCTCTTAAGTTTTTATCTCTTTTCCAATGAGCTTCTTTTTTTCTTTTTCCTCTTTTGAAAAAAATCAAACGGTGTATTTAACTCTTCCTCTGTCATCTTTGAAATAAGTAAATTTAGCTTTTCATAGTTTTTCCTTAGCAGCAGTCATTAAATCACTTTTTTTGTCGTTGGTCTTGGCATAATAAATTCCTCCTATTTCACTGAATATCTTAATATGGTTTTTTTGCTTTTTCTTCTGATGTCCTGTTTTTATTACTTAGATATATCTCTTTGTGAAAAATCACCTATTCTTGTAAGGTCACGTTTTTCTTGCAAATTCATCCATCTGTTCAAATGATTTTTGGCTCCTCATCATAACTTCCAACATGTAAAATCTGAATAGATTTACCCTCTTCTATTTCTCTAAAACTCATCTCATCATACAATGCGTTAGGCTTTTTCTTTTTTATATTCTCAAGTGCCTTTGTGAATATCTCTTGTGTAATAAAATCAGGTTGTTTAATCATCAATGTGTATTCCAGTTTATTTTTATCAAGCTCTTCTCCATTTACTTTTTTTCCAAAATCCCTCTAATGGATATACCGTAAAATCTGCAATCTCGTTATCAGTTTTTATTTTTCGTTGCATTTTTAAACATCATTTTAATGGCATAAGCAAGAGAATATAATGCGGATATTCTATCTGAAAAATCTACTTCATTCGGATTTCCTTTACCTTTTACCAAAATAAATTTTTGCTTTGGCACTTCTACAATGACAGGTGTTTGCTTTACACCATAAAGATTTTTTTCTTGTTTTCTCCACTCATATTTCATTATCCAGTCCTCCCTTTACATTTGGTTAAGTTTATTATACAGGAGGATACTTGACACCATTTGTCAAGTTATATTTTTTTCTGCCATTTTATTTATCATTTTTTTAATCTGCATTCGTATCTCTTTTTGGCTCTAATACTTCTGCTCCGTCTCCGAAAGAAAAAAATATAATTGTATAAGTTGTAATCATTTGGAACTTCTATTTCAGTATATAAATTTCCGTCACTATCTTCTATAATTGCTCCGTTTAACTCATCATATACCCTGAAGGCAACTTTACGATCAAACTTAACTTTTTATATGCACTGTGTTCTCGTGTGGCATTTCTTTCTTGAGTATTGCATCTTCAAAGTTGTCATCAAACTTTTTCAGTATGGATTTCTAAATTCTTTATCCGGGACAATTTGAAATATCTAAAATCATTTCTAAGTAAAACAGAACGCATATAGATACCAGTCCTGACTCTTGAAAAGCAGTTTAACGGGTTTAACTCTTCTACTTGTTTCTTTTTTCATTGCTGCTAAAATATGTGAATGAAATAATGTTTTTTTACTTAAAATTGCAGATTTAATATCATTAAATGTTTGTTCATACAGCTTATTGTTTTGCCAATTATTAAAATCAACCTCTATCCAACTGGTATTTTTCATTTTAAAGAGTGCGGAAAGTTTTGTTAGAAGCTCATTCTCATGTTGTATCGCGGTATTATCCAATCCTTGAAGAGCTGACATAATTTGTTGTTTCTCGTTTTCAGACAGTAGTGATTTACTAAGAACAAAATCCTCAGCAATTTCTATTCCACCGCCCTTTCCTTGCAACGCATAAATGGGAATACCTGCACTACTGATAGAGTCAATATCTCTATAAATTGTTCTGACTGATACCTCAAATTTATCAGCAAGTTCGCTTGCTGTAACTTTTCCCTTTTCTAAAATATAATATAGTATCCTAAATAGCCTATTATCTTTCATCGTTTTTAACATCTCCTATAATTATTATATCATATTAACTTGATATATGTTGTCATATTAAAAAGCATTTTTTTCAATTCTGATGATATTACTTACCTCATTTGGTATAATATAAGATATACATTTAAAACTTGCTTAATGCTTGCTACCATAATCATTCTTTTGTAGCAAGCACAGTAAGTGTACGGACACTTACGAAAAAATTGATGAAGCAGCCCTTTGGGATCTGCTTCTTTTTTTCATCAATTTTTAGCTTGTTAGGGAGAACCCTAATACCCCGAAATACATTTAAAGGAGGACTTATCTATGGCAAATAGAATACGAAATAAAAGACTTGAAATTAAATTGACTGAAGAAGAAAAGGTTCTTTTTGAGGAGAAAAGAAAACTTTCAAAGTGTAGAAACATGAGCCATTTTATCCGCAAATGTGTTTTAGAAAAGGAAATATATCAAGTGGATTTAGAGCCTTTCAGAGATTTACAAGGCTTGCTTTCCAATGCAACAAACAACATCAATCAGATTGCAAAGCGTGTAAATTCCACTGGCATAATCTATAAAGACGATATAAATGATATTAAAAAACAGATTGAACATTTCTCAAAAGAGTTGTGGCAAATACATTCTCTGCTTCTTAACAGAACTTCAGGAGGTGATTAAATCTTATGGCTATTACAAAAATACACCCAATAAAATCTACTCTTAATCTTGCTATCGACTACATTGTAAATGGAGATAAAACAGATGAGCAGATTTTAGTCAGCACTCATAAATGCCATCAAGAAACTGCCCATACACAATTTTTAAGGACACGAAATGATGCAGGAACAAAGGGAAATGTTCTTGCAAGGCATCTTATTCAATCCTTTTTACCGGGAGAAACTACGCCTGAAATAGCACACCAGATTGGCATGGAGCTGTGTAAAAAGCTATTAAAAAATGAGTATGAATTTGTCTTATCTACTCACATAGACAAAGGACATATTCACAATCACATCATCTTCAATAATGTAAATATGGTAACGGGTAGATGCTACCAATCCAACAAGAAAAGCTATCATCAAATCAGGTATTAAAGCGATAAGCTATGCAAAGAAAACAACCTATCTATCATTGATGAGTTTTACGAAAATTATAAGAAAAAATACAAGACTAACGGTAAGTCTTGGTATGAGAATGAACAGGCAAAGCGTGGTACTTCTTGGAAAAGTAGACTTCAATTTGATATTGACAGAATGATTAAACAGTCTAAGGATTGGGACGATTTTCTAAAGACAATGGCTGATCTTGGCTATGAAATTAAGTATGGCAAACACATTGCTTTTTTAAACCGAAAGATAAGCCGAGATTTACAAGATCTAAAACAATCGGAGAAGATTATACTGAAGAAAGGTTAAAAGAACGCATTGCAGAAATATCGTCTATTAAAACCCCTGCTGTCAAAAAACGCATTGGCAATGTTATTGATATGAACACAAATGTTAAAGTAAAAGAAAGCAAAGGCTATGAATATTGGGCAACCAAACACAACTTAAATACAATGGCTGAGTCAGTTGTTTTCATCAGAGAACATGGCATTAACTCCGTTAAGCAGCTTGATGAATACATAAAGAAAAGTGCTGAAGAAAGACAGAACTTACAAGATAAAATCAAAGAAATTGATAAGGATATGCAGCTACTTTCTGATACGATGGAACAAGTTCATACTGTTAAAAAGTATCGAGCCTACTACAAAGAATATAAAGCAAATCTATCCGATAAGGCATTTTTTGAGGAGCATAAGGCTGAAATCACACGCTACGAAAAAGCTCTTACAAAACTTAAAAAGTCCTATTCAAAGTTACCTAATTCAAAGGATATTTTTAGATAAACTTGATAAATTGCAAGAAAAAAAGAATACCCTTATGCAAGAGTATTCTTCTGCAAAAATCTATAATGGACGAGCTTTATCAAATACGAAAGAACCATGGAATTTATATGGGTAAGGAGATGGAGATAGTTTCTCTCCATCATCATTTATTACCAAGTTGATGGTTTATGTTCTATTCCATACTCAATTAAATCTTCAATATTATCTTTAATATCGCTATAAACATTTTTACTTGATAAGTATACAGAATCAAAACATTTAACATACTTTGAAAGTTTTTTCACCTTCTAATGTTAAATAATCAAAAGGATTATTGCCCTTATCATCTTGCTCTCCCAATGAATTCTCCAACTTGTGGATATAAATTCCAACAATACCTTTATTTAACTCGTATGCTTTTTTTATTTCATAATTTATCCATTTCCTATTTGCAGTCTTCTCTCCAATTAAGACCACTAAACATGACCGCTTGTTTAATTGTTCATCAATCCATGCTTCGATTTTACTATCTGTTTTTTCCTTTACTTCCTCCCAGTCATTGTCAGAAAAAGTAGAGCTGCTATCTACCTTTCCCATATTTCGTACCTGCCCCACTCTCCAATTATCATTGTCATAATGAAAACTGAAAAATACTTGTCTTTTTGTCATTTTAAAAAAATCCTCCTTATTTAATCTTTTAACTGCTTGCACTATGTTTTTTTAATAGACATATCTATATCTCCATCACATTGATTATTTGCTTGTCCAATTGCGGTTATTATATTTTCATCTGTAATTTCTTGAGTTGTTTGATTATATATTTCTTTAGCTGCCCCACCAGTATGTTCAATTGGTAAACATACTAACCCATACTTTTTACATAACTCAAATTCATCCATCACTCCATATGCAATATCTTCTGTTTCTTTATTTCCAAAAAAATGAATATAGCGATGCTACAATTTTTCAATCATCTGCTCTCTATTTTTCTTTATATAGCTTATCTAAATCAATACCTAATGAACTATTTTTGAGGAAAAAGGCATAAGCGTCAAAAAAATCATTTATTTTTAGAATTGTGAGTCAAACAAAAATCTGCAACTCCATTTAATATAAATTCTCCTACACCTTTTCCATATCCATTCACAATACGATAACCATTCTTCGATAGTTCAAAAAGATAATTTATGAATAAAATTTTTGAGCGGTTTCATTAGAATAACCTGGATAATGGTATGCACTACCTGATATATATATTGTTTTTCCTTCTAAATCTATCGACAAGAGTCCTCAATATTTCGGTGATTTCATCATATTTATTTACTAAATATGTAAAAATACCATATCTATTTAAATCTTCAATTTGTAGCTCCTGCCTTGCTTTTTTTGTATTCATAATCCTCATCAGTATCTTGGATTCTTTTTCATAATACAGTAATGTTTTTCTTGTATTCTTTTCATCGAGCAATACCCTTAATCTTCCAATTACATAGTTAAAGTTTGGATCCTCAAAACTAAATCCTAAAAACAGAAATGTCTTGGTAAGCAAATCTCCTCTAAAACTTCTCTGAATAATTTTTCTTTTTGTTATATCCAAATTCTTCATAATCACTTCTTGTAAGTACTACATCTTCAGGAGATTCTACATCTCCATGTAGTTTATATACTATTACATCAAAAATCATGATTTGTACCTCTTAATTGTTCATCCTTTGTTTTTACATAAAGGCTTTTTCATATTATCTTCTAAAAGCTTTTTCAATTAACTTATCATAATTTGTTGTCCAAAAAGTGAAAATCGGTAACTGTGATAATAGTTTATGATTATCAGTAGGTTTTACTAATTGAGAAAAATTGACCTTTGATCAAGTCATCTATTGATGTTCTCTTTTTTGAATTAGCATAATACTGAGCTAAGTTAACCAAATCATTTTCTTTTTCAACATCTAACCCAATTTCTTCTGCCGGATCTCTTAGAAGTTCTTTCCAACTACAAAAATCCAGCAGGAATTGATAGTCCTGCTCAATGAATGCTCCTAATTCATCACTTTTTAATGGCTTTTTCAATTTCTCTAATAAAATCTTTTTTTGGATACTTCACCTTTAATAATAAACACCTCCCCCTTATTTTCTCGGCCCTAAGAACTTATCACCATTTAAATGAATCATATGGTCTGGCATATCCGCAATCCATACTTCAGTTTCCCACGCCAAAGACTCTGAGAATTTTTTTAAATGTTTTAAAATCCAAAAATGCTGTTACATATATTTTTCCCGGCTGAAACATTTTCTGTCATTTCTTCAATTTCTTTTTATTCGCTTTGGCTCCATTACACCCACAGAAGTTACGGACTCAACAAAAGTAAATCCAGTTCTTATCTTCTGAATATAATACAATATCCGGCATTTTTATCATGGAGTGTTATCTCAAAGCCAAGTTCTTTTAGTTTTTTTCCTCATTTTTCACCAAGTCCTTTTTGAATTGTATCTCCAACATACAAACATTCAGAGTTCTCAACAAATCGTGGAGCAAATTCTTCAATAATAAATTTCTGTAATTGATTGTGCTTGCCTGGAGAAAATGTGAAATCACTTCCATTTATTTTTAACAGGCATTTTTTTCTTACTGCCTTTTTTAGAACTATATAAATCAATTAGGTTCTGATGAGATTTCAAAAAAATTATTTTTTTCTGTTCTTCCCACAGATTTGATTGAAATGTTTTTTTACTAATAGCAACATTTCATCAGTTAATCGATACCTGTAATTAGGACTATTCGTTGCTTTTCCATTATCTTCAATAAACGCTGCATTCCTAAAATGATGCACTGCCTGCTTACGGAATGTTTCTCTACTATTCTCTGCATATGAAACTTCATAAAACTCTCTAATAAAAGCAATAACATCATGTATTCTTATCCATTTATTAGTTGAGTTAGCCCATTTATCATCCTTTTTTTAATATCTGCCATTGCTAAAATAACATATCCACATAAATCTGACTGTTGTTTTTAGTGGAACTTTCAATTCTCTCAAAACCCTCTTTGCTTCTTCTAACTTAGACATACATAAATCTCTTAATATTTCATCACAATTTTTCTTCAGACATATCATTTAATTTAATCAGTTCTTTTCCCATATTCTCAATACAAGCCAGTGGTGGGACTGGCATCGAGTTAATTTCAGTAGCATTAACTTGAGTTGATCCATTTAAAATTCTGTAATAATTATCGTAAAGTGTAGAGTTCAATACGACATATAAGCCATAAACCAAACAATCTGATAGTCCTTGTAAGCCTGTAATAAAATTTATCTTATTCTGTGTACTGATTGCTTTATATTTGGGATATTTTTTTGCTAAATAAACGCCGCATTGTAATCTACGCTTTTTCTTCCTTAGCTGTAAATCTTTTTACAAACAAATAATTTGTGTTTTCCTGCAATAATCCTTTTTTTGCTCCGTTAATATATACTCATTATCTCTTCCAACAGGAAAAATCACTTTACCATATTTTATATGTTGTGAATAAAATAAAGGAACTGCTTTTTCATCTGCATCATCTCTCAGAGCTTCTCTATTTCTAAAATCAACTGTTAATCCGGTTTTCATTTTTAAACCAAGAGTTGGTAAAGTATCTTTCCATTCATTTACCTTTTTCAATCGTATCGGCTTCTCCTTTATCGGTTATCAAAAAAACATATTTATGTTCTCCAGAAACAACCATATCGTAAGGAGCTTCAAAAACAGTCTTGCTATCAAAATCAAAATTAGCGTTCGTTGTTGTTATTGTAATATTCTTAGGCTTATTTGTTTCTTTTCTTAGCCTTAATAATTATGGTTTCTTGCAAAACAGACTCTTTATCAAAGACTTTGTCCCTGCTTACAAATAAATGAATATGTTCCAAAGCTACTTCACTTAAAAACTTCTCACGAAATTTTTTTAAAATAAGCTCCAGAAGTCCATGATCTCGGAACAATAAACACCAATTCGCCACTATCAACTAAATTAAAACTTGCCATCTCCATAAAAAGAAAATATAAGTTCGGTGCTCCATAGCAAATGTCAGGCATAGATAAAGCTTCATTATCCATTTTCCCAATCTTTAAATAAGGCGGATTCCCTATAATCATATCGTATTTTTTTAGGTTCAATACACGATCCCAGCATATTGTTGTATTCAAGCGTTTGACTTGTTATGTAATTATCTTTAATCACTTCGTATTCAATTTTTTTAGCGATGAATTATCACTTATCCATGATAAATTTGCATTTAAAAGCTCTAAAATATCATCATTGGTTTCATAACAAGTTATCTTTATATTTTTAATCTTATCAGTATCAACAATTCTTTGAATAAGTGCTGCAGTAAGTATGCCTGAGCCAGCTCCTGGATCAAGTATAGAAATTTCTTTTTGAAAATGGTGATAAATCAAATAAGGATGCCATAAAAGAGCTGTTTCTTTGCTTGTGAAAAATTGTCCATTTTTTACGTATTTCTTTTTGGCATCTGTTCAATGTATTTGTTGTCGAATCTATTACATAATCAATTATTTTCATCATTCACCAACTCCATGATTTCATTTATACCACAATTCAAACTATCGCATATTCTGATAATCACATCAGTAGTAATATTTTCGCTGTTCTTCATTTTTATAAAAAAAGTACTTCGGCTAACTTCTGCCTTTTTCCATTAGCTCGGAATTTTTTTCATATCTAAATCTATCATTTTTTAAATAGCTTTTTATAACTTATTTTTCGACACGATTACCCTCCCATCTGTATAACCTTATTTTTTTATTATATCATATATATTCACTTTTTTTCATCACAAACTTCCTTTGGACAATAATGCTACCGTCTCAATATGCGCCGTTT